>Ga0206125_10000559_pt1 | contig 47438 bp, 89 predicted proteins | sample Helgoland_Spring_4_FD_148598 | JGI IMG/M metagenome (GOLD analysis project Ga0206125, IMG submission 148598) | Pelagic subsurface seawater microbial communities from Kabeltonne, Helgoland, North Sea - Helgoland_Spring_Bloom_20160331_1 | ecosystem: Environmental > Aquatic > Marine > Epipelagic ... | reverse complement strand
GGTAGGCAAGGAGAGACTTGAACTCTCATGTAACCAATTACTCTTTCTACAAGGTATAAGCTTGAGGAGATACATGCCTATGTGGTGAACCCGGTAGGATTCGAACCTACGACCGATACCTTAGAAGGGTATTGCTCTATCCAGCTGAGCTACGAGTCCATTCTATAAAAAAATAACGTTTTGGGGTGTTTTGTACTCGGGGCGGGGCTCGAACCCGCACTCACCATTCGGCGAATCAGATTTTAAGTCTGACGTGTCTACCAATTCCACCACCCGAGCATTCGCGGGTTTATTTATCTAGGAGGGATATTTTATTTTGTATTTCTTTTATTGTTTCATCGATTTTAGGAATTTCGATTGAAACATCTACGGAATGAGGGTTAGCTGGGTGGTAACTCCAATATTCATCTCTAATTTTTGACAATTGAATCAATTCATTAATTAATTCTACTTTAGGATCTTTTTTTTCTTGTGACATAACTTTAATTTTTTATATACTTAAATATACGAACGAATTATTAACAATCCCAATCATTTGCAGCAATTTGCAAACAAAGAAGTGGGGATGATGATGGATTTGACTTCATTTCCTCAAGAGCAGTATAGATAACTTCAACTACTAAACCACACTTTTCAACATTGCTCCACAAGTCATTAAACTTAATGAGTTCTTCTTGATTCATATTTTCTAAAAAATCTTTTTTAAACTGTGGTAGCATCTTCATCATTTTTAATTACAACTGGAATTTCTTGGGTAGTACCATCTTCATTTTGGATAGTAGCTTTCATTTGAGGTTGTGTATTTTCCTTCTTTTTCAATTCATCAATTTGATGTTGCATGGTTTGTGCAATAGCATATTTAAATCCTTGAGGATATTCTTCCATACATCTTTCTCTCCCTAAAGTTTTATAAATTTTTATAAGATTTTTATTAGTTTGTCTACGATTTTTATATTCTTCAAAACTTTCTCCTTCTTCTCTTTTATCACTTAGGTTTAATCCTTCAAATAATGAAATTTGACCTGATTTTAATGCCTTATTAATGGTAGATTCTTTAAGTGCTTTTGATTTTGCAATTGCTTCTTCTGTACGAGGATCATCTTTACGCATTGTATAACCCCCTTCACCAAATGTAACTAGGGTATCATGGTTTTCTTGATAATCTTTTTTAATGTCTTTTGCCATAACGTTTTTGTTTTAAATATACGAATAAATTATTACTTTTCCAAATTTAATTATAAAATTATTACTTTAATTTCATCTTCAATAATTTCTGTTCTACCAAAATCGGTATTGAATTGTGTTTCTATAAAAATATTAATAGTATCCCCAACCATTTCATTATCTAAAAATATATTTTGCGTAGGCTGATAATTATATTTAGAGTAACTTCCAAGCATAGTATATGCAGCCGGATGATCTAAATCAAAATATCTAGGTATTTGGTAACCTACAACATTAAGAGGAGGCATTAAACCAACCAAATCAGTTAAAGTGTAAGTCCAATCTCCAATAGAAATAGGAGTATTTAATCCTTGATCATTAAACCACCCTAAGTAAGAATACATGGGGGTTTGAAATGTTAAACTATCTAAAACAACCCAATAATCGGAGTCAAATCTTGCTTCAACTAAAGGAACATCATTTAAAACATATTCATCATTTAAAGGAGTAATATAACCCGATATTTGAAAATAATTTAAATCATCCCATTCAATTTCATAATAATTACTTCCATTTGGGGAAATTAATTGATTTTTATAAATAACTTCATAAGAAGTTTCGCAATCACCATTACAAGGTGTTGGATAAATACTCTCTTTAGTACAAGAAAAAAGAGTTAATAGAATTGATAGTGTTGTTAGTGTTTTATACATAACCTTTATTTTTATTTATACCTAAATATACGAACAAAATTTTGGGGAGCCAAGCTTTCTCGAAAAGGTCTCCTCTTAACATATATCTATCAGTAAATACGTATATACTATGCAATTGTTAGTATAAAATGACCGCTTGATTTAATTAAGTATGAGCTAGCGGGTATAGTTGTAGTAGGCGTAAATTTAAATTCTCCACCAGGTTGGGTTGATCCCTGCTGTTGCTCGATGTTAAACGCAAATCCACGTGAAGAAGACACGAAATTCGATTGAGATACATCATTTGTAAAGTCTTTGAATGTACCAGTAAAGTCGGATGAAATATAGCTACCTTCAATATGATCAGGAAATAAATCAAGTTGTTGAGAAGCATCAGCATTAGAAAATCCAGCAGCTTGTAAGTCATTTTGACTAATTGTAATACCATCACCACTAGTAAAATTTTGTCCACCTTTAGTAACATTAGCTCGTGTTATAACTCCCGCAGTTGAAGTAAGTTCTATTTGAGCACTACTTCCTTGTTGATCTCCATTAACATCAAATGTAAATGTAGTATTTGCACCAATACCAGTTATAGAACCAACCGTATTAGAAAGTGGAATAAGTCCACCTTTTAATGCACCTACTTTTGCGTTTGTGGATGAGCCTTGAAGGTTTGAATTAGTAGTAGTTGATGAGTCAACCATAAAGTAAGCCGCATTTGCATACACGAATTGTGAAAAATATGGAAATGTCTGAAGCGCGAATGTGTATTCTACTCCCGCCGTAAGTTCTTCTCCAAGAACTCCATCCCACATTGATGATGAATTGTAAGTTGCCATACTGGAAATTTTGTTATAAATATATGCTAGTTGTGGGTTCCATTTATAATTGCGGAGGAACTCAAACCTTCATAGCGAGGTACGTAAATTATTTCTTTTATATACTCGCTTCCTATAATAGGTTTATTTCTATAGTCATCTCCTATTATCATATATTTGGGAGCGTGCACCTTAATTAAGTCTCGAAGTGTATCATCACTATGAAAGGCGTAAACTTCATCTACCCATCTTATCGCGTGTAGAAATTCCATTCTATTTTTCAATGTATTAACTGGTCTACCTACTCCTTTAGCTTCTCTTATTCTCTCATCCGTATCTACTCCAACTACTATCTTCCAACTAAAACTCCTAAATTCATCTGATGCTATTTCATGTGCTTTTTGGAAGAGTTTGACATGCCCCATATGAAGCACATCAAACGTTCCATTTATCCAAACAATTTCCTTATGACGCATACTCTAGTGCTACTTCAAATAGCTCTTTATTAATTCTCATATCTTGTTTGAAGTTTTTAATTTCACGAGCTTTACGTGCTTTATTACCTGCTCGGTAATCGAAGTCACCTGTAATGATTTTTTCTTGCACTACATTAAATACTGACCAAAGATCATTACCTCGGTCTTCTTTACGCACTGGTGTTACTAGCTCTTTCAAATCAATTTTAATACGCTTCATTTCTTTAGGTGTAAACCTTGTATTAATTGCTGCTCGCGCAAAATCAAGAATTTCTTCTTCCGCCATTTCTTTGGCTTTCATGATATTCATTGACTCTACTGTTAGAGGTAGTTTTTCAACCATTTCTTTAATCAATCCTTGTAGATCTTCAAATGAATAACCCATATGACGCATTTTAACTGCTTCAAATTGAGTATCTGCAATAACCAAACCATTTGAACAAATTAGCCTATACAAACCTGCTTGAAATTGGAAAGCATTCTTTCCATCATGTGAGTTTGTCATTAGAATTTGTGGGAAAACTGTATCACCATCTTCTCCATTAATAACAACTTCTTCATTACGAAATGTAATGAGGTGTTTTTGAAAACCTCTCGTTGAGTTCTTACGAGCTTTAACTTCTGTTGCCTGAATTGGCTTCCATCCTAGAAGCTCCATATCATCAATTACCCTTTCTGTAGGAATGTGTGTGTAGTGTTTAGAAACCTCACTACTTGGTTCACTTGCGAATACTGATGGAGCTAAGCTCTCAATATTCTTCTTTGTCAAAAACTTTGCATCTTGCATATCACTTGATGTCATCATAACTCTTATTAATTTAATTTAACTTGTGTTCTATTGGCTTCGTGCCTCATTTACCCCGTAAATATACGAACTCTTCCTCGCTACTCCAAGTACTTTACCGGAAGCCTTCAAAAGATTTTAAAGTTGTGCTAAACCATATACAACTACCATTATAGTAAAATATAATAGTGCTACTGCTGGTTCTTTGTTTTCTTTTTCCATGGTCATAGATACGAATAATTCTTCAAATAACCACCAATTTTATATGACCAAATTATTAAGCAATTTATATAAGTATATATTTTATCGATGGTAAAAATTTTTTTTATTATATGTTTGCGCATATATGAATTTTGAATCCCGTTATCCTATATGGACTTGCATATAATATATTTGTATATACAATCGATGGGTTAGAGTTATATACGATCTATAAAGCCAGCTACACCCTCTTTACCATATATACACGCCATATTGACGGCGGCATGCCGTGGGTAATTATGCGGTACGTACGCCGTACGCCGCACGACCTATTATAGTTATTATATTATATCCAGTCAGTCATTATGTTATATTACTTATGTTGTACTATATAGTAAGGTACCCACCACGGTAGGTTATGTCACCGCGGGAGTACTTACTATGGCTGTCGACACCACTTAATATTATATCTCTACCGTCGTAAGCTTACTGTACTTGGTACGCACACTCAACGGGCCTACGGTATCCATCATACTGGTAATTACCATTATCCATCACCACCCCATCGCATATCGCCAAGGCATGTCCACGAACACCGACAATGTATTTACCTTTATTAAAATCTTGTGCAAACGCTTTAACAGTATATGCAACAGGTTTATGATTGTAACGTGGGTTAACCATGTCACCACCCTGTTTTGGACCATGTCCAAACATCTTTAACTTTCTAGTAATACCATCACTAAATAGATCAAGTTGGCCCACCTCATCAAACGTCATTTCCTTAACGTTATCCAAAGTAGACATCATTTGCGTTGTGCCTTTGCCTTTCTTACGATCAAAAGTATCAGCTACATACTTATGTGCCTGATCATAATTCACGTCACACGCATTCGCAATGGCTCTCACCACGCAATCATTCTTTTCCGTGCTAGCAATTTCACTTGAACCACTAACAGCATAACCACTTTTAAAATTCTTTAACATAACCTTTATTTATTTAATTAAACATAACGTCATTGGCCTGAACTCAATAACACGTAAATATACGAACAATATCTTGCTTCTCCAAATTTATTGCGGGAAGTCTTTAATTAAACCCAACCAATAGCAGCACCATAGAATTGGGATAATGTCATGGTATTTAAACCAGGTGTGGGACGGTGGAGATCATCAGTACGTTCATCACCGTAAACATTCTTACCAGTGAAATTACCATATCGACTGTAGCATTCCTGATAATAAACAATGCCGTTGTCGCGGTCGACTTTCAAACACAGGCTAGAACCTGTATTACTAAAGTTATCACTAAACATTTTACCTTCAAATGCTTTTAACTCATTAACCATCTCTAAACTTAACTCTCTTACACTATACATAACCTTTATTTTTTATTGGGCTCGCGCCTCATTTACCCCGTAAATATACGAACCCTTCCTCGCTTCTCCACGCAAGGTGCGACGTTTTTTCAATAAATCGTTGTGAATGTTCGTGAACATATGGTGTTCACAAGTATATACTCGTTACCTATAGTAGAGGTTGGATGAGCGGGCCAAAGGGGTTAACACATAGTGTGTTTTGTACCACATTCCCCTACCCACGTTTATCACATACTATCGATGTGCTTCTTCCACGTGTCATACTTGGCCATTTGTTTGTCATACTTACGTTTAGATATGCGCCTACTACGCTCTTCAAACCAACACCACACGAATGTAAAGGCAAATATACCAACTACACCCAAAATGCCTGCTACAGCTTCACTCATAACTTAATAATTTTTGTTAATATTCATTTGCATCGTCATAATCCCCACCGCGACCGCTATCTTCATCATCACGACTGGAATAATCATCGTCATCATCCTCATTATCCACCCAAGTGTCATCTTTTGGATCGGGTTTGGAACTACTTATATCTAGCATCATTTTCTTTTTAGCTGCTATATAATTAAATCGCTCAGTTATAGTCATCATACGAAGCATATCTTTATCTAGTTGTTTTCCCATATTATTTGTTTTTAAAATATTCAGTTAGAAACTCACTTGGATAAGTATAAATCTCACCCTTGTAATAACTCGTTTCTAATATTTTTACTTGATGCTTAACACCAGCTTTTACAGCCGCATAAGCTACTTTTTGGCCTAATTTACCTCCAGCAGCATGACCTAAATGATCATACAGTGAAATAAACTCACCACCATATATTTTCTTTTCTGTATTACTCATATTGATTATAATAAATCTTTTGAATCATTTCTTGTAAATCTCTTTTTGCTATATTAATCCCTCCATCTTCTAACAGCGTTAGTAGATTATTCAAATCAACATATAGTTTCTCTTTTAGCTTAGGACTCATTTTCATCATTTTCTTCTTTTTTAACTATTAATTCTAAATTATTATCTTCAAATGTTATCCCTACAACTTCACGATTGTGAGATATCTCTAAATCTTCAATAAACTGGTTTAAATCAAATGATCTATACATAATGCCACCTAATGCTTGACCATCAAATCCATCTTTCCAAAATATTTTTTCTTTAAATTTACTCATGTTTTATACTTTAATATTTAATCCATTTCCCACCAATGCATATCTCTATTTTCCAACCCACACCTAAGACCAGTAATTAAATCATGTTTATAAGTAATCATTTTATCATCTCTAACTATACAGGTATTACCCATCATAGCATCATTAAACTTACTCATATTAATTTCATCTTTAACTTTATCAAGTACTTCTTGTACTTCTTCAGGTGTAAACCCTTCTTCGAACTGGGTTTCAATCCCATAAATAAATTTATTTACATCCATTACGCTACTTGATTAATAGGCTCATCAAACAACCAATTCACCTTATTTTTACTATTCAAATTAAAAAACAACTTATTACCACTTCCACCTCGACGGTTTTTACTAAAATGGAAAAAACGCTGACCATCTCCGTCAAATTTCAAATGACCCATTGCTGTTGTCATATGTTTAATTTTATTTGAACCAACAAACGTTCCACCTTTAGTAACTTGTTGAATGATCAAAAATGTTGAATTAATATTATCATCATTGTTTGCTTGGTTGTGCTCATCAAGCAACTGCAAAATACGATTGGTATTTGACTTACCAGTACCACCAAAATAATCAACATAATTATCTGAAATCTCAGCAAGTGAATCAATTAATACACAATCATAACCCTCTTTAAGTGCAGTTCGAAGAACAACATCAGGATTAACTTCACTATAATCACCCATAAACAAGATATCCAAATCTCCAAATTTTGGAAAACGCTTAACATAACCCACCATATCAATGGCATTCATCTCACCTGAAATGAACAAACATTTTTTACCTTTTTGATTAAGATCAGCAAGAACATCTAACAATACTGTTGTTTTACCAACACCTGGATCACCTGTAACTACAACATTTGTACCAGGCATAACCCCACCTTCCATACTGAAGAATGGATCAACCTTAGTACCTGTTTTCATTGGCTCAAACAATTTCTTGTTGAACTCCATATTATCCATTTTAACTGTTTTAACAACAATACTTTGAGTTGGGTTGTTAACAACCTTTTTACTCGGACGACCTCTTTTAACTTTATTAACCATAACCTTTATTTAATTAATTTAACAATTTTGGGCTCTCACCTCATTTACCCTGTAAATATACGAACAGAATCTCGCTTCTCCAAATATTTTATGCGTTTTCTTTAAACATTTTATTAAACTCCTTATCATCCGCTTCCATTTGTTTAATTTGACCATTAATAAGCCCTAATTTATAACCACCATAAAAGCCTAAACCATAAATCAAAATAAACACACCTGTATTAATAAATAAATCTAACATTGTAAAAAATTTAACTGTTTTCGCACCTCATTTACCCCGTAAATATACGAAAGGGATCTGGCTAAGCCAAATCCTTTCGCGGGTGTTTTTTATAAATTTAAGGCTTTACACTTTAAACTAATTTCATCTGCTGATTTAGCTGACTGAACAATAGTCATTACTTTAGCTACTTGATCTGCATTCAACCAACCACAAACCATATCAATCCCATCATTAAGAGAAATCATTGGACTACTATCAACACTATCATCAAACACAGCAATTTCAGCTGATGTAGATTCCCAAAATTTATCCTTCATTTCATCACCAAACATGCCATCACTTTTCTTTTGACAGTAGTTACCTATTCCCCATTGAACGGACAACCTAAAACCATTATCAAAGGTCATTTGAAAACCTTTATTGTGTGTACTATTAAAATTACTCATAACTTATCTTTCTAAAATTACAAAATCACCAAAATTATCATCAAATACTTGGATTAAATTCTCATAATCCCCTGACATCATATCCTTAATGATTTTATTACTATCTAAATTTAACTGCTTTGCAAATCTTTTTGCATAACCCATTAATGCAAATGCATTACCATCTGGACCTGTTAAATCAATAACAACTGGGCTTGTTTGTGTTTGTTTATCTCTAATCATAAATTATGAATTTGATCTTGAAAATTTACCATTATACTGATACATAATTCCTAAAACAGGATGCATAACATTGTTACCATATTCTACTAGCTCTTCTAATTTTTTAGACATTGCTTGTACTTTCAATGCAGTAACAAATACTACACCATTAATTACTTTTGAATTCGTGGGATTTAAATTTACTTTCATATAACCTTTATTTTTATTTTGTTTTCCAGCGTCATGCCTTATTTACACGTAAATATACGAAAGATATTTGGCTTCTCCAAATATCTCCGCATAAGTCTTTAATTTATTTTTTAACCAACAAACTTGGTGAAACTCTCATTTGAGCTCCAATTCTACCACTACCTGCAATCATTTCAACACCAATATTTTTACTATTAATTTTGTAAATTCTAAACTGATCTTTAGGATTAACTTTTTTATGATTAATACCAACAACATCTCCAATTTGGAAATCCTCTTTTGAAGCTTTTACTGGTGCATCACCTACTTTAGCTGTCATTTTTGCTCTCAATTCTTGAGCATCAAATCTAATTGTACCTAATGAAATTGTAACACCATAATCTTTTTCTAATTGTGCTACTGCTTTTGCGAAATCACCTCTAAAACCTTGAACTTTTTGTTTATTTAACATAACCTTTATTTTAATTAATAAATGCTTGGCTTCATGCCTCATTTACCCCGTAAATATACGAACCCTTCCTCGCTTCTCCAAATATTTACGCAAAAGCCTCATCGAAGGTTTTAAAAATAGGTATATTATATGTTTCAGCTAAACTTTTATAAGTTATTCTTTCTGTTCTAATATATTCCCAATTTTTTAATTTATCTAAAGTAATAGGATGACTCTGTATTAATAAATCTTTTAATTTTATATTATATACTGCTTCCTCCATTTTATTTAAAAAATATTGATAATGGGTACTTTCATCAATTAAAACCATTTTAAGACAAATTCCTTTTTGGGGTTTTATAGTATTATTTGGACCACAATCCCAAAAGTATACCTTTTTAATCCAATCAATAATCCCAGCTCCGTTAAAAATTAAAAAAGAATCTTTATATTTAGGGTTATTCCAAAATTCCATAACTCCTATTTTATAAAGTTCATTCCAACTTTTATAATAAGGATGAGTATCAGGAACTAATGGAGCAAACCCTCCCATTTTAAATCCCTTTGTATAATTTATACTAGATGATAAATATTCACCGCAATGAGCAAATTCATTTTTCTCAATAGCTATAGTTTTTCCTGAGCATGTAGGACTTATTATTATAGTTTTCATTATCGCATGACTTTAAGATGACTTTACCTTCTGATAAACTAGCTTAACATTAGGACCAGGTATATTTTCACTTAATCTTTTCCAATTACTCTCTCCACTTTCTACAAAATGCCAAATATTACTCCCTTTACCAATAATAGGATAGTCAATATAAATCTTCTCACTTCCTTCACCACTAATAGCACTACTTCTATCATCATACCAAGTAACCCAAGTTCTAGTAGGGAGTTCAGCCGCGAAAAAATTATCATCTACAATTAAAATAGAACCTACAGGCATCTTATCTTCAATAGCAATAAACTCTCTCCAACCATGTAAAGCACTTGGGAAGGGATTTCTTAAATCTAAATCCCAAGAATCCAAATGTACTAGGTTAGGTATTATATTGGTTTCTTTTAAAAACTTAACCGAATCTTGCATATGATGGTTAACTGGGACTCCTAGTTCTTCATATAACATTTTACTTTCTTCTATAATTTGATCATCAATATCTACAGAATGAAATTCACCATTAGTAAATTGACATAACTTAGCAAAAAATGCTCCAACACATCCATCATCCCAGTTTCGAGAGGCACCAGTTTCAATACAATAAACAGAGTCGAACGGAAAATCTTCAATAATTTTTACTAAGGATTCTAATTGTTCTACTCTTTCATTATCATCATAAGCATTAGATAATACTTTAACTTCTTTATACCAATTAAGTGCTTCTTTAAACATCATCTCTTTTTTTATCTTTAACTCTATCGCTTATAGGTATGGCATCTCCCATTTCATCGACTCTGACGAATGTAATGTTTGTTGCAAGTATAACGTTTTGTTTACCGTTATAGACGTTATGAGATCGCGCTTCCATATATAATTTTATTGAAGTAGTACCAATAGATTCTACCTTCCCATATATTTTTAATAATTGCCCTTCTTTAGCAGGTTTATTAAAAACGCATTGATCAATTAATTTAGTTACCATACGAGGAGTATCACAAAACTCAGAAGCATATGAAGCTGCTGCTGCATCTAACCAAGCTAGTAATTTACCTCCAAATAAATTTCCATGAAATCCTAAATCTGATTTCTTAATAGGATGTTGAGTTAAATATTTCATACACCTAATCTACCATTTGGGCCCAGTAAATCATTATCATCAAAAGATGGGAGCTTAATTTCTTTTACCTCTATAGTTTCAATACTTCTATTTCGACCAATTTGTTCAACTGTAAAATCAATATCTTTAGTTTTTACCTGTAATAATTGCTCTTCATCTTTATCGTATTCTTTAAATTTAATTTTATATGTTTTCATAATTCAATTTTATCTTTTTTATAAGCATATATCATTCCAAGCTCATTTTTTCTTTTATCTGATTTATCTTCAAAATCAAACCCACAATCCTGTAGAATGTCTCTAATAAAAGTATAAATTTTAGATGAATGATATTCCATTGCTATTTTTCTTACATTATTTTTTAAATATTCTAAATTTATAGTTTGAAATAAATCTAATTCTGCACCTTCACAATCAATTTTTAAAAAATCAATTTGTTTAATTTCATGTTCTTCTATAAAGTCATTTATATTGATAGTTTTTACAGGCACAACGTTTTCACTGAAAGCATAGTCAGAAATTTCATTATTTAATAAACCAATATGTGTTTTTAACATATTACACCCACTATGGTGAGAAACTACTAATTCCATATCTTCTCCCTTGTGACTTATACCTTTATTTATAGTTGTTACATTATCAAAACCCTCTAAATTTTCATTTAAATAGTTAAATGTTTCTTCCATAGGTTCTAGTACATAAGTATGTTTTGGTTTAAACTGTTGAGCATAAACGGCAAATGCCCCAATATTTCCTCCAATATCTACAACAACATCATTTACATCTTCTTTACTTGATTTAAAATATATAGGTTTACCATTAATAACAGGTAATCTACATTGACCATTATGTGAATAAAATTTCTCAAACTCCAAATCACCCTCTTTATTATAAATCCTAAGTACATTCTCACCCCCAAACTTTCCAGAAGGACCTGGTGTCATCCAGTAATTAATTCCAGGTTCCCAATATTGAGTATCTTGATGTATTACTGTTTGTGTGGTGACATCAGATATTTCAACTTTAGCGTATTGTCTAGAATTACTAATATTTACAAAGTCAACTCTACCTATTGTAGGATCTGATCTTTTGTATTCCCATTTAATTTCCATTATTAATATTTTTTATAAGATTTTTCCTCAACAAATCCAGATTTTGTAGAAATGTTGATAATTTTTTTTACTTCACATCGTTGATCATTAGTAATGTACACAGATCTTGCTAATTCAACAAACTTAGCTCCAAATTCTTTATTTCTTTCACATTCTCTAATTTCATCCTCAATTTCCCACAATTTAGCATTAATTTCTGCTAATTCTATATAGTGATTTTGTAGTTGACTTTCATTATTCTCAAATAACTGCTTAGCTAATGGGTTCAATTCATTAAACTCAGTATAAATGTTTGTTAATTTATTAGTGTCTGTGATATTTTTTATTTTCAATTCTAAAATTGTTAGTTTATCTAACAACTCTCCGTTTGATACTTCTACTTTCATAATTTAAATTTTTATATTATTATTTGATCTTAGTATACTTTCTTCGTGTCCTGTATGAATTACTATAGGTTTCTTAGTATAAATTTGCTTTAAATTAGATTTATCAGCATAATCACATTCATGATGACTTTCTTTAAGAAAATCTTGATCAAGAGCATTTATCCTAAATAAACCTGGATTCAATGAAAAATTATTCATCTTAACATCAGCCCAATATTTAAAACCATTTTCCACATGGAATACTGTTCTAAACCCTTCGGGAAAAGGACATTTAAAATAAACATTATCTATAGAATTGCCTTCTTTAGCAAATTGAAGATCCCAATGCCCACTAAATGTAATAAGATCTACATTAGGATTATCATTCATATACTTAATATGTTTATTTAAGTTTATACTCTTTATACTTTCCCAATCATCCTCCCAAAATAAAAAGTAATTTGCCCCTCCTTTTAAATTTTTGATGAAATTAAGTTTATCTAACCATCCATACTTTTCACTATTATTAAATGTAATTAAAACTACCTTATTAGGAAAATATTTATCTAAATCCTCTCTCATTTGGTTTAAATCCTCCCCACTTGATCTATCATCTACTACATAGACCTTATTAATAACTTCATTTAGGTTAGAATTGTGTTTAATTAAACTTTTTAAGGTTTGGTTAAATAATTTATATCTCCTAGCAGTAGAAAACACTAAATTTACTTTAGTATCAATCTCATCTTTTTTTACTATTTTTTGAATGTCTTCATCCCACTTATAATCACACCCATCGTTATAAATACGTTTTTGATATTCAATTTTTTCTTTAATATGTGAAGGTCCTGTTGTATTCATATCATTAGTCCAAGTATAGTGGTAAGGATTTACTAATGATTTAGGAATATCCTTAACTCCTCCTGGGGAATGTCTATAATCAAAATCATCATTAAACCACCAATGCATATCAAAATAATAATTTTTAATCCCACCCCAACGTTTTATCCAACCAGCACTAAATCTAGCCCAATCTGTAATTATACCGTCTCCAACTACATTTTTAAATATAGTATTATAAATAGTAGGTTCAGGATTATCTTTAATATACTTAATTAAGTTATTAACTTCTCTTTGTGTATAAAATTCATCAGCATCAACCTGAACCATTAAGTCTATGTCATTCTCTTTCATCCAAGGGATACATTTATCCCTAGTACCTGCATCTGTTAGTAGATTATCTTTATCAGGTTTAAATACATAATCAATATCTCCCTTTAGTAATAAATCAGCTAATAATACTTCCGTACTATGATTTAGATCTTTATACCCTAACTCAGCATATTCTTTAAATTGACCACTACCAACCCAAATTTTTATGTCAAATTGATTTTTTAATTCCACCCAAGGTTGGATTAATTTTTCAAAACTATTACTACAGTTGTACGCTAATATTTGTATTCCAATTTTCATATTAAAATTCTAATGCTTCAGATATAACAGGAAGCTTTGTTTTAAGTTGATTTTTAATTTCTTTAGCAATTAATTGAATTTCTTTTTGGGCATGACTATCATCACGTAATTCAAGAAAATGAATCCAAGAACGAATTGATCCAGTCATTTGAATTTTAGTTGTAGTAGCTAATGGTAAAACCATTCTAGCTTGCTCTCTAGCCACCCCCTCTTTTAACAAATCATTATATAATCTATGACATGCTCTAAAATGAGTTTTAATTACTTCACTAGCTTTACCTTCAAAAAATATATCTCCTTCATACATTTTAGGATTGATAATTTCAGTTGAACTTTGTCTATTATCCTCACATTGAGCTCTTAACTCAACATTTTCAAACATCTCATCTAACTTATTAACATCTTGATATCGTTGACTAAACTCTTGAAAAGAAAACGAACGGTGACGTATGAGCTGGATTCCGATTGCTTTGGAAGTTTCAATTTCGAACGTCGCGTGACTATGTTCAAACGGCGACCAGTGCTTGTGGCGTACAAGGTATTTGAGAAGGCCTGCTGCATTATTCTTCTTATCCTTACGTGAACTAGATACACGTGCAATCTCCACAATATGCTCTTCAGCATTAGGAGTAATATTTAAAAGTTTTACTTGCATTTAATTTATTTAAAGTGTCTATATTATAATTTTTCAAACGAGCAATATGAAAATACAATTCTTCAGTAGTACCTCCAAATTCAGACATAACATTTGTAATTTCTTCTTTAGAAATTTTAAAGAATTTTCTTAAATTATCTACTAATTTAGTTAACTTATCATTTTCATCCTTCATAGCATCTTCAAATAACTTATTATAACGTTTTCTAGCACGTAATTCAATATCCATATAAAGTCTATCTTGCTCAGGTTCTCTACCATGATAATTTACTAAAAATTCCTTTTGCTCATCTTTCATCCAATGTAATTCCCATTTTGCTTCTTGGAAAAATTGAGAGTATTCAAAATCTCCATTTCTAATTTTATCTAAAAGTGATGCTTTATAAGGTAAACACTTGTGGGTTCTAAAACGCCTCCACCAATAAAAAGGCATAGCACGTCTTCCACTTGGTTTTTTTGGTATCCTACTCATTATAATTTTATATATTCTCTATTTTTATCATCTTTTCTATGTACCCCATCCCTTCTTTTTTGATAATTTGGTTTAGTGTATAATTTTTCAACATCCCCCATATTTTCAAATTCAATGTTTCTTTCTTCTAATAGAGATGTTTTAACAAAAAAAGCATTTACTCCTCTAGGATCAGTACATACTAAAATATAACCTTCTGGTTCTAATAATCTATTATAAGCTAATAGAGAAGCACCAAAATAATCTGTTCCATCCCAAGTTTGTGTTGGATCATAAGAAACAACTTTGGCTTCTGTAGGGGGTATAATAGCGTTATATTCTACAATAATAATATCAGCTGTATATTCCTTAATTATTTCTTTAAGTACATACCAATCATTCATATCAATATCAACCCCTAATAAATTAATATTTTTAGGTACTTCATATTTTTTAAATAATTCTAAAATATTTTCTTTAGTTATAAATTCTAATTGTAAGTTTTTAAAAGTATTATAATAAGTTCCATCCATCATCAAACCATTCCACCCATAATTTTCATATAATACCCTTGTATTACACTCCTCACCACTTTCAACTCCAAATTCAACATACTTTTTGTTTGTGGGGTCATTATATAACAATTCAATTAACTTCATAGTAATACCATCTTCACCATTTTGACTATATACTTTTTTAGCATATTTTTGAAGTGACATTGTATTCATTTTTTTCCTTATAGTAGATACACTACAAGAGTCAATATTTTTTAACTCTAAAGCACTTAAATGCCCATCTAACCAATCAAAAAACTTTTCTTTATTCATAATCCTAAATACTTTTTATATTTACTATCCATTTTATCATAGTACTTTGTGTTTTTCATACTTTTATGTGCATAATATATGTCCTTTTTATCGTTTATCAAAACCATAAAACAAGGAGCTAATGATCTAGCATTAAATCCATCTACTTCTAAATTATCATTGGGATTTATGCATAATGCCTTCCAATTACCTAAATCTAATGCTTTTAATATGTTATTTAGAAATTTTTGATATTTTTTAGTGTCTTTTTCACTTAAATCAATATCATTTATAAAAACTGCTGAATTCTTACCAGATTTTACAAAATTATGCATACAAATTATAAAATCATTATTACTATTTAAAGTATCTATGTAAATTTGGTCATCTTCACGTTCTTTTTTAGCAAAAGGGCAAGTAGGCATACCATTATATTCATCTCTAGGTACTTCTAACACATATTTAATATAATCTAATACTTTATCTTTCATTTAATGCTTTTATAATCAAATCTCTTAATTGTTTTCTAACAATAGAATTGTGAATCCATCTATTTAACATTGCATCTATTTCTTCCATTAACAATCTCTTTCTTTTTCGTAAATATGTTTTACTGTAGGAAACCTTAATGAAATGCCCCCTTTATCATTTTTTGTCTCTTCAAAATACTGAACAGTAATTAATTTACCAACAATTGAACCATCCATATATTCTAAACGTTGATCCTGAGTGAATCCACTGCCAACTTTTACAATATGGCCTTTATGTTCAATCCATACTTGTGATAACATAGTCATTGATTCTGACTTACCATCTCTAACCACTTCATGTGTATCAATATCCCAACCTAATACTTCATACTCAGCGTCGAAGAATTTCTTAACTTTAACTAAATTTTTAGTACGTTTACCTTCATAACCTACATTTTTACGTAACATAAATCCTTCCCAACCGTTTTCAGCTGACATTTTATTCCATGTTTCAAAATGGTCGTCACCTGTTATTTGAAATTGATCTAAATAACGTAAAATATTATTATCAATAAATCTACCATTAAACCATCCTCTTAATGTTTGAAGCCTTAAATTTAAAGGAGTATCACCTTTACCATTATCAAACTCCCAATTATTTAACATATCAAACATTAAAAATATTGGATTTTCAATTTGATGATCTTTACGTCTAAGTTCTTTCATTATACCTTGAAAATCCTCATTACCATTATCATCCATCAAACAAATTTCACCATCAAATGTAACATTTATAATACCGGTTTTTTCAATGGCTTCTTTTACCTTATTTAGAGTAGTAAATTCTTTACCAGTTCTACTAAATAATGTACATTTACCTTCTGAGTCAACTCGAGCTAAACAACGAACACCATCTAACTTTCTAGAAGCATACCACTCATCATTCCAATCACATTTACCCTTATATTCTTGAGCTAATGTTACATTAAATTCTGGAATTAAATTAGAAACAGCTTTATTAATTACTTTAGCTCCACATCTAATCTTAAGATCTTTATCAATGATGTTGTAAATAATCTCTTTATACTCTTGATTAGCATTAGCCATAATAAAACCATTTACAGCAGCAATTGCATCATGACCTGTTTTATTTCTACTACTTAAGTCATTTAACAATTCAAATATAGTTTGATAAGTATTATACTTCATCAACCCCGAATTTTTCTTACACGTTTTACTTGTAACGTAATATTGTTTGTAGGGGTTATATGTAGCTTCAAGTACCTCATGTATAAACGCATTACTTTGCGCTATAATCGCAACTTTATCGTTGCTACTCGACGTAGATCTCATTTTATCTACAAATTTTTTAACTTCAATCATTAGCAAGGTGTATTAAGTGGATCCAATAGAAATTCATCCATTTCACCTGATTTTTCCATTCCTTCCCAACATTTGATATTTAGGAATTTATTTTCCTCTTGATAAAAAATCTCATCATGACACTGAGGGTCCCAACCAATACAAAAATCGGCTTCTTCCTTAGTTAGATAGAGTTTAGTGTTAATTAGTTTCTCGAACTTCTCGTTCTTTTGCATTTCTTCATAAATGAATTCATTCATAACCTTTATTAATTTTAATTAGTATTTGTGCTTTCTGCACCTTATTTATACGTAAATATACGAAAGCTTTCTTGGGAAGCCAAATTTTTACGCATTTTTCTTCAACATATCTTTAATGTATCCCCTCTGATTTTGCGTTTTACTAATTTCAGTCACTTCATTCCAAAACCATTTCTTTATAAATTTCCTCCAAATCCAACTTCTCATTTATATACTTTCATTTGTGATATTTCATTAATTACTTTATTAACAGTTGTTGATGTTTTAGTAATTGACTTACTGTTTTGCGTAATTTGCTGCTGCAGGGGCTTTATATGATCAGTTTTAGGAGCAGACCACTGCTTCCAATCAAGCCAAAACCCAATAGCTACTAAAACATTCATCCCAAGCGAAGCAAAAAGGATTTTTACGTCATCATAAATACCCATATTCACCGATAGATGAAAGTGACCAACCATCCAAAATGGAATAGCTAGCTGTTGACTTATCCAAATTAATACAAATTTAATAAACTTCATCGTCTTCTTTTAACCCCCTAAATTTCTTTAGAGTTTTTTGTTTTTTATTTTTCTTCTCTTCTATTTCAAGAGCAAGCCCACAACTATTACACTCATATAATCCAGTGTCCCAATTCATACTAAATTCTTCATGTCCACAGGCTAAGCAAGGATGAAATGGATTCATTTCATCATCATACTCATTGTACTTAATTTTACTCATCGTCTTCAATAATTTCCACTTCGGGAATAGTTTGACACATTAAAAAGTGGGTTTGTGTTCTCAAAACGTGATCACACCCAAGGTAATCTCTCCATGCTTGTAAAAGCTCCATATTTAATTTATTTTTTCCTTTTTGATGAAACATATGGGTAGGCGTCTCACGCTTAACCACATAGGCTTGGTCATTTACATATTTTAAGTAATCTGTTATCATTGTATATACGTATTAACTGGATATTATTTGTAGAAAAGCTTTTTAGCTTCTTTTTCCTCGTTTTGTTTTATATTCTTTTATTACGGTTTTACCCTCTTTTTTATTTTTTTCTGCTACTATTTGTCTATAAATGGGACTATTCCATTCACAACCTCTATATTCTCGCTTTTTCATATGCTTCTTCTAATGTTATACCTTCACTTTCAGGTTTAAATCCAACCACAATACCATCTTTAACAGATAATTCATCTTTGGATGACTCAAACCAACAATTAGGATGATAGTGAGACCACCATCCATTTTCTAGTAAGTATTGTTTTTTATTTATTTCCAAAGTACTTGAATGCAAATTAAAAGTAAGGCTAAACATAAACTTACTGCTGTTTTTGGAGTTACCCCTTCATTAAAATAATAACTAACTCCAATAGCATAAATAATCATACCAACACCAAATCCTATAAATCTAGCAGGCCAAAGCATACCACCAAACCCACTAACAGTATATTTAGTCCCCCAAATATAAAAAAACGATAAAATAATTCCTGCTGCTGCTACTAGGATTTCATTTTTTCTAAACCAATCCATTTTTAAAAATTGACCATTCAATTGAAAAAATGTTAGAACATGAGCTATAAAAAACATAGCTACACCAATTAATAAGTCTTTAACAATCATATTTTTACCTTTTTGTATTTCACCAATATACGAAATATTATTAAATTATCCACACTTAAAATAAAAAAGGCGCCGATTAAGGCGCCTTTCTTTCTATCATGATAATTCAACCTTAACTTACTTCTTATCAATAAAGAATTTAGCTAAAATTACTAGTGCTACTAGACCTACAAACCCACCTTCACCGAAGCTAGCTACTAGAGCTGTTAGATTTGCAACTACATCCATACCGAATATAGTTTGTCCTGTTAACACATTCCAAAGGATTGCTACAGGTACAACTGCCATCATAATTGATAACAACCCACCAAAGAATCCAGTTACATATTTAATTACATTTTCCATTTTAATTTAATTTAAGTTAAACAATATTAAAACTTCAACCCAAACCCTAACTGTAAGTTAGTAGTTTTAGCTGATGTATCATATACAACTTTTGGATCAAGGAATACTCCTTTATGGATAGAAAACATTCTACCTACCCCAAGTTTCATACCATCTGTGTCTAGTCCGTCTGTAGCTACATAAGCAAAATATCCTTTGTAGAAATATCTTGCATGTAGATCTAAACTTACATCCTCAGAAGAATCTGCTTGAGAGATGTTTGCACCTAACATAAGGTCATCTGTTATAGCATATCCTACTGTAGGACTTAAAGACCATTCAGTCCATGATACATTTGCAATGTCACCAGTACCAACGTACCAATCACCTTTTGCATTTTGCACTCCTTGTGCGTTAGCTCCAACTGCAATTAGCAGTCCTAAAGCTAGAGTTAAAATCATTTTTTTCATTTTTTTGATTTTGGTTAATAATTTAATTTAATTTGAAAACGTAGTGGCCAACTACTTTGGATAACTTATCGTAGCCGACAATACATTTTTCAAATGTCGAACGGGAACGATAATAAATTTGACCATTGGATCCAACCTAAGATAACAGGTTGTTTAAGAATCCATTTTATCTGCTACATAATTTTCGAAATCTTCAACATAATCGTCCATTTCATAATCTATGTAGTCATCACCTCTGCCTTGAGCAAAGTCTCTTTTAAGAGAATCCATATAAGCATCTAAACCAAAGTTTACAAACTGCTTACCTTGAAGATCTTCTCCTGTTGTTTCTTTTTCTATATATTTTTCTATGACATCAAAATCTACTTTTTTACCTTCTGATAGAAATTGTGCCCATTTTGCTTCATAACCTTCTTTCATAATATCTTCTTCTTTATTTTCATCTATTGACATAAAAGTTTTACCACCATCATCTAATTTATCTTCTAATGCTTTAGCCATGTTAGCTATTCCAGCATTTTTGACTGAGTGCCACTTACCATCAAACCAAACATATCCATAATCACCTCCGTACTCATCTACTTTTTCTCCTATTGCAATACCTGCTTCATAAGGATCACCGTCAAGTACTTTGTAATCTGGTTCTTCATTATATTTTGATTCTATTGAACCATCTTCTATATCTATTGAAGAAATATAACCTGTGCTAGCAACTCTTTCAGCTGCTTCTCTGTCATTAAAATATTTATCTAGTGCTTTACCTAAATATTCAGGATATCCATCATAATGATTATAAGTAGAGACAAATTGTCTATCATCATCAATAAATCCTATAAGTGCTCTTGTTGCCATTATCTTATTCTTTTATTATACATATTAAAGATTATATTCCTGTTTATATTTTTCAATAAAATTTTCACCAACCGATAAATGTAATATTTCAGCTTTTTCAGGAACTCCTGGGAGTTTGGCGCAAGAATTAACGAAATCTACGTTTGTATTTCTATAAACTTTCATTTTAGTTTTGGCATTACTTCTATTAGATGTTTTAAAAACTAACACAACTGGTAGATTATTATACTTTCTACCCTTTTCAATTTTAATTTTAGGTGGTTTAAATCCCCTAGGATGTTTGACTTCTACCTTATAAGGTCCATTAGGTGCTTTATCTAAATCAAAATACCAAATTGATGTTTCACCTAATTCAGGTTTTGTAGGAACTTCATGAAAAGTTAATTCATATTTTCTCCTTATTTCGGTTTGTTCAGATGGTCTACCTCTACTCATTTTAAAATAATTTAATTAGATAATAAATAACATAACATATAGAAATTAAACCTAACATACCCCATGAAATACCTGCTCCCTTAGATGATGATTCATATTGTTTTCTAGTTCTACCTTGTCTATATTTATTATCTTCTTCTATATCAGTTAAAAATTCTTTATTATTTTTCATTTCTCATTTGTTTTATATGTTTACAATTACCAAACGATCTCCAAGAACCAGGACAATCACAAAAATATTTTCCTGAATCTGGGTAGAATTTAGTTGTATAAATAGCATCACTACTACCACTGTTAAAAGTTTTAACAACTGTTTTACTTCTTTTTACTTTTGGTTTTGGTTTAACCCATTGAATATCCTTTAGAGTAGTATTTGGATCTACTTCTTTCCATGTTGGTACAATATATTTTTTACCATTTAATACTACTAATGAAGGAGGAATTATTTCATGTTTATGTTCATATTTAAACATTTGAACATTAACAAATGAACCTAATCCCTTAGGATTAAAACCAAATGCTTTACCATCAGGTCTATAGATAATTCTAGACCTAGTATTTCCGTGTTTATTTAAATTTGTAAATTTCCAGAGTGCCATATGTGTTACCTTTATTTATACCTAAATATACGAACCCTTTCTTGCTTCTCCAAATATTTTAGCGGGGATTTCTACCAGATTTTTTGTTACTACGCGTAGTTCTTGAATTATTATTTATAACAGGTCTACTGTTATTAATTGGTCTACTATTGTTTATAATAGGTCTACTATTGTTTATAACGGGTCTATTATATACTGGTTTAGTATTATTGTAATTTGGTTTGTTATTATTTCTAATAATAGGTTTAGTATTATTCTGTATAGGTTTATTTATAATTACTGGAGTAGTGTTATTAACTCTTGGTCTAGTTGATGATATTATTGAGGATTGTGCTATTTTATTTTTTATACTCATAGTATTACCTCTTCTACTTGAATTATAAACAACATTATAACCTTGATTATTAAAGGGCCCATTATACCAAGACCACTGATTGTGTTGGTATGGTCTCCAAGGTCTCATGTACCAATCCCAATAATTCCAAGGTCTATTAAAAGAATAGTAAGGATTGTAAAAAGAATAATAATTACCAAAATCCATCCACAATGGTCTATTCCCCCAATAACCATAAGTTCTACCCCGATACCAATCAGAATGTCTATAAAAGTCTGTTTTAAAGTCTAACGTAATAGTGTTAAAGTCTAAAATTGAAAATACTGTAGTTCCATTTTTTATATCTTCTAAATAAACTACATCAGTTTCACAACATTTGTCTACTGGTGCTAATTGATAAGAAGCACATCCAGAAAGGAGTACTAATAATACTAGAATTTTTTTCATATATTTTTTATACTAGCGGAGTTCCTAGCATTATTTTTTGATGCCTTTGACCAGCAATACTCCTTGTATATGAACCATCATCGTTCATAGTAATATCTTTACCAGCTAATGCTTTCTCAATAGTAGCTTCGTCAGTTACCTGAGGTACACCTGCTTTAAGTAAGATATCTTTTATTTTTCCTGATACTTCAACATAAAAACCTGGTTTCTTTAATCTATCTATTTTATGTGTAATAACAGCTCTTTTAGCTTGACTAGAACCATCATGCCCTGTAGCAACAAACTTTTCACCAGCAGCTTTACGTTTAGATACGTTAACTGCATCAATATCTCCATCATCATCTAAGTCAATCACTTCATACTCAGCACCTCTGCCTGATTCTTTATCTACATCTCCAACATTTTTAAAATTACTATGACCTCCTATATAGGCATAAGCAGATTTAATTAACTCTATAATATCATCAGCTTCATCTGATGCTTCTCCTGAAGTTAATTTATCCCAATCTCCTTCTAAAATTGATTCTTTTAAATATTGATTTTTAAAATATTTATGTAAACTAAAATTCATTTATTTAATTATTTTGTTATACATATCGCAAAACACACTAAGTGGTACTCTATGTCCCATTTTTTTAATATGTTTTACATCCCAATTTACATAACTATTTTTTATATTATCTTTAAGATAATCTAATGTTTTTTGACCATTAATAAGTGTATCTTCTTCTCCAATAACCACTGTAAATTTATCAGGAATGTGTTGTTTTACAAAATCTGGGTAATTTGGTTCAATTGTTCTGCTATGTAAAGCAGGATTAAAAGCTAATACTGGGATCTTGTAAAGAGCTCCTAATATAAATGCTGTGTAACCCCCCATACTAGAACCAATAATATAATCAGGTTTAAATTCATTAACCGTTTTAACAAGAAAATCAAAAATATCATGTCTTGTATAATCCATTTCTGGGGCATGGACAAAACATTGAGTTGTTAAAAAATCAACCTTTGGACCACCTTGTGGGCTTTCTAAACCATGCAGATATAATATTTTGTTTTTTCTCATCATTTACGTCGTAAATATACGAAAAAAAGCTTGGAAATCCAAGCCTTTTCGCATAAATCTTTGTGTAAATTTTACCAAGCTAACCCTTTAACAGTACCATTTAGGGGATTATTATTTAAATGATTTTCCATTGATAATTCAATAGCAGATTTATCTACATGGGTATCAACCCAACCTAAAACATCTGCTTCTGTTAAAGAATCCCAACTAATAAAACCTTCATCTGATGCTGAGCCTGTTACTAAAAACTCATCATTATAAGACTTAGCTCTAGTATTGCCCTCTATTGTTGTTAATTTCCATAAGACTTTAGTAACAACTCCGGTTGATGCCTCACGTTCTAAATCCCTGATTGAATAAGTATGTGTCATAATTTATTTTAATTTAATTTATCTTTATTTTGTTTGATTTCTCTATGAAATTTTTCTTTTAATAATTGAGTGTCTAAACTTAAAAATAAACACATTCTCTTTAACTGTTCTGGGTTTGATTCTGCCATTAATGTTAAATATTCATCATCAAAAGTGTCAAATATATCAGTAAAACTTAAATCTTGGAACATATTCATTGTTTTATCTTTTACCATTACCTTCCTTGTCCCTTATATAGTTTTTTATAATTTTTACTTTTTTTCATTTTTGATGTTTTACACTTAGCATGAACACCCGGTCTTTTTTTCTGCTTTTTTTTAGTGTAGTTAGAAGCAATTAATCTAGCCATTTATTCGAATTTTTCTTTTAAGTTATTAATTTCAATTATATGTTGTAACGATGATACATATGATGAAGCTTCTGCATATTGCCTATCTAATAACTTATATAATTGTTTTTCTGTTTTACATTTATAAGCATATGTAGAATACCATAAAGCATAATCCATCATTGACTCTTCCCAATTATTATAATAAGCATGTCCATATTGAGTACCTACAGCTAAATTAAGTCTAACACGTGCTTCTTTCATTCCAAATAAATTAAAATTTTCTTTAAATATTTTAGATTCATAATGACCTGTTTCTAGAATAGATTGAGCTAAAACAATATGAGGAAATTTGAAATTTAATTTACTAATTTCATTAATTAATTTTTCTTCACTAAATTCATTTAATTCGTTTATAATTAATATTTTTTCTGTTTCTGTAAAATATTCAGGTTCTTTAGGAAGGTTGGTTAATCCTAAAAATAAAAATATTGATAAAAATCCTATTGCAAATTTTAAAAATATAATTGGTAAATTTACTGATTCATATTTTAATCTATTATTGTTGTATTTGTAAAGTTTCATATTTTATCCTTTTAAATAATTAATTGCTTTTTGTATACCTGAACATGCTTCATATTCTTCATGGTATATAAAAGTTTTTAGATTTTCTTCTAAAGTTTGAATAAAGTCCTCTCTATGTACTGTTATATCAACTATAGAATCTTCATTTTTTAAATAAACTTCTAATACATGAATATTTTTCCTTTTTCCTACTAAATTTTCTAAAATTCCCTCTACTATTGCTCTAGAAATTCTAATATCCTTATCTTCTAGTAATTGAGTAAATTCTTCACTATCTTTTACTTTTATTGTTTTAGCCATATTAAAAATTTTTTAAAAAGTCTCCTTTAATATTTTTATCTTTTAATCTACTATTTTTTTCTTCATCTTTAAGAATTTTTGTAGCCAATTTTTCTAAATGTTTTGACTTTATCTTATCATAATCATTTATAATTTGATCATGTTTTTTTCTTTTAATATTTCTTATTTTCTTTGCCATTATGTATAGGATATTATATCTAAACCATCATCTTCTTTTTTTTCAAGCCCTAATTCAATTAATCTTTGTCTTTGGTAATCATCTAATTCCCATTCAACATCTCCTTGATTTATAGGTTTATGATCTTCTATACCTTTTACTTGTTTATCTGAAAAAATATCTCCTACTGTAAGGAAATAATGGTTATAACAAAGTAATTCTATATTTTCTTTTCTATAATTTTTTTTATTCCCATCTTTAAAATGAAGAAGTAAAGGCATTTTATAATCTAAAACTCTGCGTTCTTTAAACCCACATGAACCACATTCTTCTAACAAATATCCTTCAGTTATAAGTCTATATTTAAGCTTATCTGGTGAGAATGAAGAAGCATCTACTCTACCTTCAATTATATCAATTAATGCTGGTTCTTTTCCTGTACTTTTTAAAAATTTAGGAATACCTTTTCCAGACTGATTTTTATGTTGTTCAAATAAGTTATCGTGGGTATCACTTTCATATATTTTAGCCCATCTTTTATAATGCACATAAGATACATTCAAATACCTGGCAGCTGCTCTATTTGATTTTGTTTTATTCATAGCTGCCATTATTAATTCCTTATTTAAAGGTTTTGCTTTTGGCATACTAATCTTCTTTATTAAATGATTTTATTGTTTTTGAGGATAATTCTTCTGTTTTTTCATAAGATTTATATTGTTCAGGAGTTAATATTTGAATATCATTCCATGTATGATCCCCACTTCCATTAATTGTAGATACAGCTCTATAAGCTCCAGTTGTTGAACAATTTACACAAACTTTATAACCAAATTTAGTTAGTCTTAACTCGGGCATAGGTTCACCACAAGCTATACAAGGTATCATTTTTAGTTTATCTTTTGTCATATTCATAATTATACGTAACCTTTAAAATTTCACGTAAATATACAAAAATGTTTTGGGATATCCAAATTTAGTTTGGAAATCTATGTTTTACAAATGAAAATAGATCTTTTGCAGTTAACAATGAAAATTGTTTTCCTTTTTCATCTTCAAAAGGGACAACTTTTCCATCTGGATTGAATCTATCTAAAATATACCACATAATCATATCAAAAGCATCATTTCCATATGCTATTTTTAATAAAGCTTCAATAACAACCCATAGTTCATTCTTTGATTTTGTCAAATCTATACCTGATAATTCAAATAAAGCTTCATCATCTTTATGAGCTGTATCTAATTTATTTACTATTAAACAAAATACATTTTCTTCTTGATCTTGATTAGCTAAAGTATCTTTTAAAATAATGTTTGATCCTAAAATATCCTCAAATAGTTTTTTTAAATCATCTTTTCCTTCAAATTCAAAATCTTGACTCATGCTTCTTTTACTTCAAATATTTTTAAAAAGTCTTTTAATTTTAATTGTTTCATTTGAGATGCTAATATTTCAGCTTCATATTTACTATCTGCTTTTACATAACCAATAGCATCTTTTGAGTTTTTAGTTGTAAATTTATATTTCATATTTATTTATAATACTTCTTATTAATGAACATTTTTCGTAATTCTCTTCTAAGATATAAAATTTTATTAAATTATTGAGAACATTTTTATAGTTATTTCTTTCTATTTCTACTACTATTGATAAATTAAATATATTAAATAGTTCAACCTTATCCAATTTATTTTTCAAAGCCATCTCTATGGTTTTAAAACTATCTTCTAAGATGAAAGATACAAATTCTTCTTTTGAAGATAATGTTTTTAAATCTTCACTATCATTATATATAATTTCAATACCTGTGGTTTCTCTTTCTTTGACTAATTTATCTTTTTCCATTGGTATAGTTTTTGGGGTGTACATTTATAAATATTAAATTACCTCTACTTCTATATCAACATTTCCTAATCCCCACTCTTTTGTATTATTAGTTTTTGAGAAAGTTTCAACCCATTTCCAAGGATCATTATAAGCTTTGTTATCCCCTTTGTAAGGGCCTTCATTATTGTTATCTAACATTCTTGTACCATCTTCTTTGGTATAATAAGCTCCATGTTCCATGTGATATAATGCAGGTTCATATAATACTTCTAATTTATAATCATTTAATACTGCTTTTTTCTGAATATTAGTATCTACATAACAGGCATAAATCATTTCTTCTTCAAATCCTTTAATTTTATTCCAAACATCTCTATGTGCTATTTGAAAATCTCCACAACAATTTATTAAACTATAATCATCATTAGGTGATACTTTTGCAGGAAAATGTCTAGCTGGAATTGTTGAAAGGGATTCTCTTAATTTAGTTATTTTAGTATTATATACTATATCTTTAGGAGCTTCTCTTCTAGAAATGGTATAAAAAGTATTTTTATCTAAAGTTTTAATTAAAGATTTTAATTCTTTTCTTGTAGGAGGGATAATATCAATATTAGTAGAAATAATCCAATCAGCATCACTTCTTTTAATAGCAATATTTCTACTTAAAGCTTCATTACATTTTTGAGCATTAGGATCCATAATAATTTGGTTAACTATATTAGAAGGGATACAAAAATGTTTTATTTTGCCTTTAGATGGAATTTTATTTTCAATCTCCCATAAAAAAGAACCATTTGATGAATTCCAATCTACATAATTAACTTCATCAAAAGTTTCACTCATAAATTTAAAATGAAGTATTCCTCTTTCTAAATCTTTATAACCGTCATTTCTATTTACTACTACTGATGCTATTTTCATAATATTCTATTGTTTTTTCTAAGCCAAGTTTAAGGGGAGTGAAATTGAATCCTTTTAAATGGGTATTAATTAATTTTTTACTAGGAGAACCTACAAAAGCATTTGTATCCCATTTAATTAAATCAAAATCATAATCTATTATATCACAAATAGTTTGTGCATATTCTTTAAGTGTGTAAGTACTCCCAGAAGATAGATTAAACATTTTTGGGGCTTCAGGATTATTCATACAAGCCATAATAATATTAATAGCATCGTCAATGTAAATTAATTCTCTTTCCTGTGTGCCATCTCCCCAAAGAACAACTTCTTCACCTCCATTTTTAGCATTAACTATTTTTCGAATTAAATCAAATATAAAATGTTTATCTTTTAAATCATAATTAGGTCCATAAAACACTGATGGTATCATGTAGTTAGAGTCCATTTGAAATTCTTTTGATAATGCTTTTAATCCTACTAATAAATTACGTTTTATCATTCCATATACTTCATAACCTTTTTCAGGTTCACCTACTAAATAGTTATCTTCGGTTTTAATAACATCATTATTATAACCACAAGAAGATCCAAAGGTAATCATAGTAGCTCTTTGTTGATATTGTGCCCAATAAGCTAACATATCAGAATTAATACTATTATTTACTATCCACTGTTCACCTGGGTGGTTTTGACAATATCCACCTGCTGCTGTTTTAACAGCTAAATGAATTATTACATCAATGGTATCTCTTTGACAATACCACATCTTTGTAAAATTAGAAGAATTAAAACTAAGTATTTCGTGGTCTTCTTTTTCTAATGCCTTAATTAAATGTTTACCTACAAATCCTGTAGATCCTGTTACTAGTATTTTCATTTTTAATTTTTTAGTAATAAAATATAAAAAGAATCATTTAAATCCCTAACTTTATTGTTAAAAGGATATTGATATAATTCTAAATTAGTTTCTTTTAGAATATCTGGGAAATTTTTATACCAAGTAGCTTCATTCCAAACAGTTTGATGTAAAGAGTGACCCTTTATAACTTCTTCTCTAGTAGAAATAGAACCACAAAAAAATCCTCCACTATTTAAATTATCATTAATGTATTTAAAAAATGGTTTTTGATCTTCAGGTTTAATGTGTTCTATAACTTCCCAAGCTGTAATAATATCAAAATTTAATTTTATATCATTTTCAAATAATTCATACTTTTTTGTAACATCACAAGTAAATAAATTTTTATTATAATATTTAGGCCAATTAGCTCTTCCATTTATTACACTATAATCACTTCCCTCTAATCCTACACCTAAATGTCCCCTATTAATATAATCTATTACAAGTTGACCACCTGAGCACCCCAAATCTAAAAAATTTATTTTATCTTTTCCTTTTTGGGAATGAAAATTTAATGTTTCATCTATAAATCCTTTACTTGTAAAATTATCTCTTTTTGTACCCCAAGGACAAATATGATCAGGGGAGTCATATGCTATAGGATAGTTTGTATCTAATGTTATCATAAATTTGTATATTTTTTATTATTATCTGTAATAATCATTTTATATGCTGATAGTAACTCATCAATACCATCTTCAATAGTATATTGTGGTTTCCATCCTGTGTTTTCTAATTTATCATTAGATACTATATAGTTTCTATTATCTTTGTCAGTTGAAAATTCATTTTCAATAATTACTAAACTTGGAAAATAATTCTTAATAGTTTCTGCTAATTCCCTTTTATTTAAATTAGCATCTGATAATCCTACATTAAATACTTCACCATTTAATGCATCATAATTTTTAATGCAATGTAAAAAAGTATATGCTATATCTCTTACGTGTATATAATTTCGTTTAAAATGTGATTGAAATAAAACTAAACAACCTTCAGTCATTGTTTTATAGACAAAATCATTTACCAATAAATCAGTACGCATTCTAGGAGATGATCCAAATACTGTAGCTAATCTTAAACAAATACCATTACCCCACTCCATTATATACTCTTCTGCTTTACATTTAGTAATAGCATAATGTGATAAAGGATTAAATGGGGATTCTTCAGTAATTATACTATCTGAACTTCCATATTGACTGTTTGTGTTAGGCATTAATAGTTTTTGAGATGGTCTTAGCTTATCTACTATATATTGAATTTGCTCATAATTAATAGCTGTTGCTAGTTCTTTATTTGCGTCACATGCTGGGGCTCCTACTATAGCAGCTAAAGGGATAATTATGTCATGATTAACAATTTGTGGTAAAAATTCCTTTTTATTAGTAACATCCCCTTTAATAAAATTAAAATTTTTATTATCACATAAATGTAATAACGATGTTTGTTTATACATTAAATTATCAAATACAGTTACAATATAACCTTCATCTAATAAAACTTCAGCTAATACTGATCCTAAATAACCAGCTCCTCCTGTTATTAATACGTTTTCTTTCATAGTAGTTTTACATTTTTATCACGTGAAGATAATATAGGGTTATCAATAGGCCAAGGAATATTTATTTTTGGATCATTCCATTTGACTGTAAATTGTTCTTTGGCTCCTCCATATAATGTTGACTGTTTGTAACTAAATATCCCAAAATCACTCATTACTAAGTGACCATTAGCATATCCTGGTGGAACTAATATTTGTTGTCTATTTTTATCATTTATCGTAAATAACTCCCATTCCAAATATGTTGCACTATCATAATTCATATCAACAACTACTTGTAATAGAGAACCATAAATACATGATACTAGTTTCCATGTTTTATTATCACCATGTAAACCCCTTAATGTATGTTTAGTAGATGTACTAATATCATCTTGTTTAAAAATTATTTCATTCCCTGATCCTTTAGGATTAAAAACCTTATAATTTTCAATATTCCATGTTTCGACATATTCACCTCTATAATCATAAAATATATCTGGTTGGATAATTGCTAATCCTAATTTTTTACTATATTCGTATTTCATAATTCTCTATTATTAATTTTTGCTGTTCCTTTTTTCTGAACTATCTGTGTTGCACATTTGTTTGCAAATTTAATGGCATCTGCTATGTTATTTCCATTTATATAAGCGTATACTAAACCAGCTAAAAATGTATCACCAGCTCCGCTAGTATCTCTAACATCAACTTTATCTACGGGATACATTATTCCATTATATTCAGCCCCACTAGATCCTCTAGTAATAATCATTTTTTCAATTAGATTTATTGAATGGTTATCTAAATTGTAGTTATATTCTACATCATTAATTTTTATAAATCCTATATTTTCAGCCCAAGAATTCAATAATTTTTTAGTATCTAAAAAAGTATTTATATGTTGATGAGAAATGTAAGCTATTTCATCTTCTGTAAGAAATCCTTTGCAATAATCACTTATAACAACAGCATCATATTTATTCCATTCAATATTTTCTAGCGTTTTTTTAGCTATAGGAAATATATCATCTTCACCTTCATCAATCCTAATAAACATATGGTTTGTTCTTTCATCAACATACCTTGTTTTTTTAATTTGATTAGCATTTGAAATTAAATCTACATCAGCTCCTAATGCTCTTAAATTATCAGCTACGTTACCAGCCATACCTTCAGTTGAAACATATGATTCAGGTTTTAGAATGGGTACAGGTGCGTCTGGGCAGAATCTATTCGTTGTACAATAAATGTATTCATCTACACAACTATCTCCTATTACTAATATTTTTACCATGATATTTCCCAGTCTTTAAATTCAGCTGCTATACAATCAACTTTATAATCTTTTCTTCCTCCTTCGTTTTCTTGTATTTTATTTTTTGCAGTATTTCTTATCCCATTTAATCCATGTGTTAGTCCTAAATTACCATCTCCTGTTCCTGCTCTATATTTAGTTTCATTATGCCATATATGAAGATTCATTTGAGAAAGAACTACAATTGCTCTAACATCTTCTCCTGTTAGTGTAATTTTTTCATTATTAATTATTTCCCCTATATCATGAGTTATTTCTGCTATTTCTTTAGCATATTCTTCTTTATGCTCAGTAATGAAAACTTCTTTTAATTGAACAATAGATAATCGATCTATTAATTCTGATAGTGTTGGTAAATATTTTCTATTCATATTATATGTTTCTAAAACGTCTTTTATCGGACCATTTTACTTTTTTAGATTGACCCAACATTGCTAATTTACTAATTTTACTATTAAGCTCATTTCGGGTTTCATTAGTATGAGGGTTACCATTATTTTGATTATTTTTCATTATTTAATATTTTGTGGAGAATATCGGAGTCGAACCGATGACCTCTTCGGTGCAAGCGAAGCGCTCTAGCCATCTGAGCTAATTCCCCTATTGGTTATATTATTAAGTTCTATAATTGAGTCTAAAAATCGTTCTAACCTTTCAAAAAAGAAACCATTATTAAGTGCTAATATATAATTTTCTTCTACAGCTTCCAACTTATTTTTATAATCTTTTTCTGTTAAATTATTTAAAATATCTATTAGATCTTCTTCATTTTCAAATGTAATTATTCCATCTTTATTAAAGTAATCTCCTATATTAGGTGCACCCCAATATATAGGAATAGTTTTAGTAGCAAAGCAATCTACTATTTTATCTGTATAATAATTTAAATTTCTTGAATTTTCTACAGCTATGTGAAACATTGAATTTCTATTCCAAACTTCTTTTTTTCCCTCTCCTTCAATAGGTGTTCCTTTTGTAGTTATAACTTCACAACCTGGGTCTCTATAACCCGGTCTATTTCCTGTTTCATAATTAAAATCACTTAATACCTTCCAAAACCTTGTAGGAAGATTTATTTCATTTTCTATAGATAATATTTTTTGTCTTAATTTATGCCCCTCAATTAATTTTAACACACCACTTAAAAAAGTTACTTCAAATTTTCTTTCTTTATTTTTATAGAATGAATTTATATATTCCCAGTCTAAATTAGTTTCACCATGAATAAATAATCTTGCGTTATCGCAATTATCTATTACATTTTGACCCCAAGTTAAAATTAAACTATAATTATTATTGAATTTTTGAACTTGAGTGTGGTGCCCAAATAATTGGTCTGGTTCATTCAAAATAAGAATATTTATTGGATTTTCTCCTAACTCTTTCCAATTATCTTTAGTAAAATAGTCATTAAAGATAGTTATAGGAAGATCTTTAAATTTATCTTTACTTAAAATAAATTTTTCATACCTTTCAATGGGTAAGTAATTACTATATACTTTCATAATAATTATTTTGTTTAACTTGTTTTTCTATATCTTTAGGGTGATATAGAGAGAAACGTTCTTCTTGATTCAAATCAGCATAAGTACTATAACCATCTAATACTTCATGAACTTTATTTACCCACTTTATTTTAGGATGGTTCTTCCAAATTCTCCATTGAAAATCAGGCCAATTGACCCAACCTTTTTCATTTACTCTCCACCCCCATTTTCTTTCATATTCTTCAGTTAAACCATGAACAGTATTAATTCTTGGAACTTTTATAACTTCATTTTTAGGATTACTTAAAATAATTTCAGGAAGATATGTAATTAAATCTATATGAGGTATTTCATCTGCATCAATTTGGAATATCCAATCTCCATCACACTTTTCAGTAAGTTTATTTTTCCAATCTGCAAAATGGTTATTAAATTTATCTTTATGCCAACTAAACTCACCATTAATTGATTTTGCTCTTAAAAATTCTTCAACCTTTTCGTCTCCATTTTTTGAATCATATAAAACTACGATTTCATCCCCATATTTTTTGTTTTCTAATAAAAATGGAATTAATCTTTGAATTTCTACAAACTCATCACAGACTGTAATTGCATAACTTATTTTCATATTATAAACTTTGGATATAATATAATAAATTACCTGTTGGGAGCCAACCTAATCTTTTAAGAGCATCATCATTTTCTCTTAATGTTTTTCTATAATTTCCTTTTTGTTCTGGGATGTGTTTACATTCTATGTTAAACTTTTCATAAAACATTTGATATACTTCATTTATGGAATAATTTTCACCATTACCTAATTCCCATGCATCTATATGTTTTTCATTTTTCATCCCAATTCTCCACAAGCCATCTACTATATCTTTTATATAAGTAAAATCTCTTCTTTGCTCTCCGTCTCCTACTATTGTTATTAATTCATTATTTTTAACTTGACGTCTCCATTTTCCTATAACAGCTGCCCAATCTCCTTCTATTATTTCACCGGGACCATAAACATTATAGAATCTAGCTATTTCAATATCCATCCCATATGTTTTTTTATACATTTTACAAGATTCTTCACCCATATGTTTACATGCAGCGTAAGGTGATTGATATGGATTATGCCATTTTGAAGATGAACCAGAATATACAACTTTAGCTCCAATATATCTAGCAAATTCACATACTTTCTGAGTTCCAATAGTATTAACTCTAAATGTATCTTCAGGCTTATTAAAAGAAGGTTGAATTCTAGATAAAGCTGCTAAATGAAAAATTAAATCAAAATCTTTATCCATTAGGTGAATATTTTCTATATCTACATTATGGTAATAACAACCTTCAATTTCATTTTCTTTACACCCAATTTTATAATTATCTAAAGAATGAACAATATGTTTTTCATCTAATAATTTTTTTATAAGAGCAGTTCCTATAAACCCTACCCCACCTGTTACTAATATTTTCATAATGTTAAAATTTTATTAAATACTTTATCTACATCAGGATGACATTCAAATGAGGGTTTATTTTCCAAACATCCTACTAAAGGAGGTACACCTTGAATTGTGTCCCATTCTTTTAAATGGTGTTTCATATTTGAAGTACAAAATAAATCACAACCACCTCCAATAAAGGTATACTTATATTTTTGACTTCCTTTCCTATAAGGTGCTCTAAAATAAGGATCAATTGATGATCCTAATTGAATAATTTCTACATCTGTAGTACCTCCTAAATGTAATATCCCTGAGTCCATAACTACTAAACATTTAGCTTTATCTATTAAACTTCTTATTTTAGGTAAACTTCCCTCAGGATGGTTTAATAGATTTATTCCATATTGGATTTTAATATCCATTACTGGTTTAGATATATTATGAAAACCAGTTTCTGAGCTATTTTTACCAATAGCTACTACTGGTATCCCTTTATTATTTAGTTTATCTATTAATTTTTGATATTTCTTTGTATCCCATGTTCTAGAATCCCAAGTATAAGTTGGATGGATTATAACATAATCTTTAAATCCTATATCCCAATCTTCTTTTATATAAAGGTCAATCTCCATTTCTTTTGGGGTTAATGAAAAACCTAAAGATAAAGCATGAAATTGTCTTATATCAATTTGGGAATGTTTAAATTCTACATCTTTACCATTAATTTTAATCTTTTCCTTAAATGGTGTTGTATAAAAATAATCATATAGGTTATGATCTGATTGGTGAACATATAATGCTTCTAAAACTGAAGGGTGGTCTTTAAATAAAAGTGGATGATAAGTAAATACAGTTATAGGTGTATCATGTGCTTGGTAAAGCTTGTTTATTGTAGGAATAGCAGCTAGTGTATCCCCTAATGCTGGCATATCAATATAGGCAGCTATTTTTTTCATTACTTACTCTTCTTTACCAAATATCCCAATATAATCTAAAGCTTCTACAAAATCATTGTGAGCAAATCTTTTTTCAGTAGTCATATCCATTCTCCATTCATAAAATTCTCCTTCTTTATTAGGTATAGGATATTTTTCTTTATCTTCTTCAGGTATTGGAATAGCCTTTACAGCAGCCCATTCATAATTATCTTGAGAGGGGGTTTCATTTACAACAGCATGATCTTTAGCTACAGAGGCAAAAACCATCCCTTGTTGTGGTAGATTTACTGTTTGAGGCATCCAAATCATTCCCTCTTCATCTTCTCCAAGTAAAGCTTTATATAACTCAGGAAGAATTTCCATTTGTTCTTCAAAAAACTTTTCTCCTTTTTTCATTATAGATGAAGTTTGAAACCCACAACCGTAACAAGAATATAATTCTATACCATTTATTTCTTGCTTATAACAAGCATCTCCCCCACATCTATTACATTTTATTAATTTATCAGTTTCTACCATTTTATACTTTTTTTAGTGTTGGTTTTTTAGGCATTTCAATATTAGCAATTTTTAAATCTAGTTTTTTAGGTAAATCTATTAAATTATTATTAAAAATTTCTTCTATTTTATCTTTCATTTTATTAAATGAAAAATTATTTCTTGAATGCGATCCTTGTTTTTTTGCTTTTTTTATAAATTCTTTATATTCTTCCCAAATAATATTAAAAGAATACCCTATATCTTGTAATTCAGGTCTAAACCATTCAGCTTCAGGTATAATCATATTTTGAACAATTGCTGATTGGTGAATTTTGTCTAATTTACCTCCTACTAATGCTGTATGTTCTTCTTCTAAGAAATCTAAATGTCCTGACCAATTTGAAGCTATAATAGGTTTATCAATAGCACTAAATTCTAATAATGGTCTCCCAAAACCTTCTCCTTTTGTTAAACTAATCATTGCTTTTACTTTAGGATGATTATATAATTCATTTATTTCAGGGTCTGTAAAATTACCATGAAGTACATATATTTTTGGAAGAGTTTTAGCATTTTGGATACCTTCTTTAATTATATTAATTCTTCTAAGTATTTCTGACCTATCCATAATACTTCCATTTACTATACAAGTTTTTAGAATTAAAGCTGGTGTGTTTGTTCTATTTTTAAATAATTCATAAAATGCTTTAATTGTTAAACCTATATTTTTTCTATCCTCACCTAATTCACCTTGCATCCAATGGCCTACAGTTAAATAAGCAAAATTTTCTTTTATAGAATTAATTTCATTATATAAATCGGAATTTGTAAATGTTTTTGTTTTTTTATAAACATCTAAATTTAAACCTTCAAATAAAACTTCAATAGGTTTTTCTAATTTAATAAGATTTTCTTCATTTCCATCTTTATAAAATTGACTATTTTGAAATGTTTTTTTAGAATGATTAGATGATGTAAGAATTAAATCCATTCTATTACAACCTTCAATCCAACTTCCATCTACAATAGTTGTTTCCATTCCGGCTGTTAAACCAATATTATATTGTCCTATAGCTTGAAATTCATTAGGAACTGTAATTTGACACCAATAGTCAGGTTTTGCCATTAATTGTGGGATTATGTGATCATTTAAAAATTCCCATTCTTTATTATTATCAATAAAACCTTCAGCAGTTTTACCCCACCTTTGAGGTAAAATTTGAATATCATATTTATCTAGATCTATTAAGGCTTTTACAAAATCCCTACTTCGTGCACCATATCCACTGTAAGTATCAATTGGACAACTTATAACAAATGTATTTTTCATATTAATATATTAATTTATGGTTTAAAACTTTGTTTGACTTGTTACTATCACTAGTAAAAGAAAAACCTTTTTTAGGTACAAAATTACTTATTGTTTCTTCTATAGCATCTATAAATCTAGTTGCTTGGTGTTCAGAAGTAAATCCAGCCTCATCTCCTAAAGCCCATTCCATACCCTTTTTTCCTCTATCTTCTCTCTCTTTTTTACTCATACTGTATAATTCTTTTATTTTTAATGCTGCGTCTTCAGCACTACACCTATCATCATAGATATAAGGTGTTTTAGGAGAACCTACTAATGATAAGTTTGAAGGGAATACAGGTAAAGCCCATTCTCCACACTCTTTATAAGTTCCTCTATGGTTAGAAGGAATATCAGGTGTTGGTGTATACCAATCTCCATTTTTATCTACAAATCTCATTTGATCTTGCATTCCTCCAGTTACATTAGCTATAAAAGGAGTACCAGTTAACATAGCTTCTGTTAAAGATAATCCCCAACCTTCAGCAGAGGATAATAATATTACTCCATCAGCATTATTGTATAAACAATTCATTTGTTCAATCGAAAGTTTATTAGTTGACATTACAATGTTATGATCATCATCTGGGAATAAAAATCTAATTACTGATGGTAGATCAGTTCCATGTTGATCTATAGGATTAGTATGTAAAACTAATTGACATTGGTTTCTTTCTTTTTTTGGTAAAGTATCTAGAAATAATTTCCAAGCTAATATTGTATCAGGAATACATTTTCTTCTAATATTTCTAGAATTAAATAAAAGTGAAAATTTTATTTTATTTTCTCCATTTAATTCTTTTTTAAAATTTAGTAATTCCTCATCATTACTTTTTAAAATCTTAAACTTTTTATTATTTAATCCGTGAGGAATATATTTAATTGTTTTCCCTTCAACTTTACTCCCTAATACCATTTCATTGATATTTTTTGTTTGTTTAGAAATTCCAAATAAACCATCACATGAATCATAAAAATCTTGATTATACATAGGTGCTGGTAAATCATCCCAAATATTTAAATATGTTATAGGAATTTTAGTTCTAATTTCATCTTCTATTTGAAATAACCACTCAAAATAACGTGGATCTGTTATTAAAAGGATTGCATCTGGTTTTTCTTTTTCTATAACTAGACGAACTAATTTTTCATCCCCATAACCATCACAAGGATATAACAAAACATTAGAATCTTCTAGATCCATTTTTTTATTAGTATCATCACTTAAATCTTGGAGGTTCCCAGTATCAGGATGTTTAATAGCTCCTGCTAATTGAACCCAATTGTATCTATGGGCAGTATGCATTACTATTTCTCTTCCAATTTGAGCAACCCCAGAGTGAACTCTAATATCATCTGTTAGAAGAAGAATTTTTTTTCTTTCTTCTCTTTTAATATAACCTTCCTTCATTTAAAAACTTATTTTATTTATTATTAATTTTTTTCTAAATTAACTTGTGAATTTATTTTTTTTCTAAAATCATCATCTGTTAAATATAAAAAAAGAGATCTATCTGCTAATTTTTGAAAACTAAATTTTCTTTTTACACATTCAATTTTAAAATCTTCAAATAAATCACTTTTTACTTTTACACTTGTAAGTGTCATTTCTTTTTGTGCCATAATCTTTATTTTTTAATGTTATATTTGTCTATACATATATGCAGATTAAAGAGATTTACCAACTGCATTACAAAGTTCTTTATTATCTTTATATGGACAAAATGTACAATTCCATTTACTTGGTTTTGCGTGGAATATACTATCTTTATATGACCCATCCAAGTTAAATGCTTTATTTATAAACTCATCTAAATTTTTAGTTGCTTTGTTTACTTTATTTCTACCAGATGCTGGAGTGAAAGTTTGTATTCTTTTTTGAGGAAATTCTCCATCTAGATATACCTTTCTTCTAACTATAAAAAACTCAATATCAATATTTTCAATAGGTATATTATATTGCTTACTAAAGAAATATTTATAAAGTATTAATTGAAATTGTTTAGACTCATCTTTTTTAGCATATTTACTCCACCCTTTTGTTGATGTTTTTATGTCGATTATTTTAAACGTATTTGTGGGTTCATGGTACATTACGATATCTAAGTAACCCATGTATTTAACGCGGTTAAGACGCAAATTAGGCGCAATAACTATAGGTATTTCACAACCAACTAAATACCATCCTTTTTTACTAAAATGACCCCCTTTTTTCTTTTTGAAATTTTGAAGGATTGCTATACCATCATCATAAAATTCTCTTAATTCTTCAGGTGTGCTAAAATGTTTGCCTTTATTTTTTTTATAATCATTAGCATAACATTCTCTTAATGTTTCTTCAAATAATTCTTCTATATTAATTCTATCAGCCTCAGCTCCACTTTTATCATACATTATATCTAAATAATGTTGTAAAACCTCATGTAAAGCTGTTCCAAAAGTCATATGAATACTTTGCTCACTAATTTTATGACCATCTCTATATTGGAGTGACCATTTTTTAGGACACTGAGTAAACATAGAAAGTTGGGAGTATGAAATATTTTTTTCAACTGCAAAATTAAGAGGTGTAGGTGGATTTTCCCTAATATCCCTTACTATTATAGGTAATTTCTTTTTAGCCAAAATATTATTTTTTCCACTTATTTCTTCCTACTAGCATTCCAATTATTCCATAATTAGCAATATCAATAAATGTATCTTCCATACCTTCTCCCTCAACAAAATTCCTTCCATTAAGAAGAAGATTTTTTAAACGTGAAATTTTATCTGTGAGTCTAATAGCTAAACCTGTTAATGAGAATTTTTTATCATCATTATTGTTTAATATATCACCTCCTAAAGAAATATTATTTAAACCATAATCCATATGCTTACGAGCAAACATTTCATACATTTCATTTTGTATTTGTTTAAACTCATCTGATAATTCTGGGTATTCATGTTCAAATACTTCTATTGGTGATGAATTTAAATCAGGAGTTGATTTTACATTTTTAGCATCCATAATTTCTCTATCACTCATATTTTCATAATATTTTTTAACTATATCACTCATTAAACAACTTTTTTACTGTGAAAATAAATTTTAAGGGTATTAATTCTATCGTCAGCGTCAACTAGCTTAACTAATGCTTCTTCAGCATTTTTGTAAAAATCTTCTGTTGAGTGATCTCCAATACCTGTTGCTTTATTCCCTAACAAATCTAATGACAATAAGGCTTTCGCTTTATCCGCTTCAGCTGATGTCATAAGCATGTTATATAATTCTAAGTTCATATATTTTTTATTAATTTAGTTATTTCTTTTTTTTCGTTTCCTATAGATTTAAGTATTTCTATAATACTTTCTTTCCCTAATATGGGAATGTACGAATTAGCTTCATTAAATCCAATTTTAAAATAATTAGATATAATTTTAGATAATTCTTTTGTATCTTTTTTACTTTTATTTTTTATATATTTATTCCATATTTTCTTTTGGGGTAATATTTCTTTATAAAAATTATAGATACCTTTTTTATCAGTTGGTTGAAATTCTTGAGCAATATTAACTATATTAACATAACTCATATTCATAGATAAAAATCTATGAACCATATAAGAATTCCAGTCATCCCAATCCTTTTGAGAAAATTGGGATGCTGGTGATTTCTTAACAGTGATTTCTTCTAACCAATTAAATACATTCATCCTTAAATTCTTCTTTTAAATCTGGGTGTAACGTAGCTCCTACTATTTTACCTGTGCTTGGTTCGTAAAATACAGGAATAGGCATCATAGCATCTTCATTACCTCCTGATATAAATTTAGATACTTTTCTAAGAATGTATCCTTGTTGGAAAACTTTATTTCCATTTTCATCTTCGAATCCCGTAGTACTTTTTAAGTCTATCTGGGGCTGGTTTAATTGTTCACTCATTTTTTATTGTTTTTGATTATATATTAATAGATTTTGTTTAAATTCTTTATTATTTTCATTCCAGTATTGTGAATGTTGGTGTTGGTTTTTTGCAATTTTTTTTAAATGTGTTGTATGTTCTTCTAATTCAAACCCATATTTACTCCATTCTTTAATTGAAGAATTGGACATTACCTGTCCAAAAAAATATAAATATTTAGCTCCTGGATTTAGGATACTTTCTACTATTTGATGAAAATCTTCATGTGCTTCTTTCCATGTATCAAAATATACTCCATCAAATTTAGGTAAATTTTTATATACATTCTGCCATTTATCAAAAATACACCTTACATTAGGTTTTTTATCCCACCCTTCATCTTTCATTTTTTGAATAACCCCAGGGTGGGCTTCTATTATCCAATGTTCTTTTATATCCTGGGATTGGATGTAATTATCTATAAGACCTAACCCAAATCCTACATTAAGTATTCTACCTCCATCTCTACATATAAGAGATGCAGCATCTTTCATTATAGGTTTTTCCCATTCCATCATAACAGCATTACCATTACTATCTAATAATCTACCATCATTTGTATAAATAATATCATTAATTAAATACCCTTTATGATCAGTAGGTTCAGTTATCCACTTCATTATAAATTAATTAATTGATTCATTAAAGCCATACAATTAATTTCTTTATCAATTCTAAAATTTGATTGGTATGAAAATTGATTTATATGAAAAGCAACCATTCCTTCTTTTCCAGGAGCAAATTTTGACGATTCATCATACAAAGTACGATATAATTCTTCAAAATCTTTTACATTAGCATTTGCTATTATTTGTCTTATTTTTATCCAAGATTTTTGGTTTGATAATTCCTCAACTACTTCTTTAATATAATTAGATGATACTAATGCTGTTGTATCTAGATTTAGTTTATTATCTGTTGTAGATACTTGTATAGTATTAAGCATTTTACGCACATCAGGATAATTATTATCAACAATAATTCTTAAATCTTCTTCAACTGTAGAAATATTTTCTCTTTTAACTACTTTTACTAAATGTTTGAGAATATCTAATTTATTAGGAGGTACTACTTTTAATGTTTGACATCTTGATTGTAAGGGATCAATAATACGTTCTATAAAATTACAAGTTAAAATAAATCTAGTTGTGCGTGAAAATGTTTCAATAACATTACGAAGAGAAGCTTGTGCCTGAATAGTAAGAAAATCGGCTTCATCTAAAATAACTACTTTAAGGGGTTTAAAAGACATTGTACTAGCGAATCCCGATACTTTGTCTCTAATTGTTTCAATACCTCTTTCATCAGAAGCATTAATATAAAGATGATCACATTCAATATTTTTAACAATTAATTTCGCTAATGTAGTTTTACCTGTTCCAGCTGGACCATAAAATATTAAATTTTGAATGTCATTTTGACCAATATAACTAGATATTGATTTTTTAATACTTTCATTACCTACATAATTATTTAAATTTGTAGGACGATATTTTTCTACTAATAATCCATGATCTTTCATAACCTAAATATACAAAATATTTATTAAACTCCCAAACTTAAACACCCTGTCTAAATTCACCATATAAAGAATACATTTTTTCTTCTTTTGGTTTTACTTCTTCTTCAGTAGAATGGATAGCATATAATTTACTCCCCATAGGATCTAACCTATATTCTCCTTGAAATTTTGTTTTATTTAAGTAGGCCTCTAATGTTTCTGTTAGAGTAGGCCATACTTGTTTTTTACTATCACCAACAAGTTCCCACCTGTCTCCAGGTGGTATTCTTGTTGCTATTAGTTCATTATGTTCATTAATTACTGTTTCCATATTACATCCCCATCATTGATGAAGGGTCAATTTGTGGTTGATTGTCATCCTCCTTAGGTTCATTTACTACTATACATTCTGTTAACAATACTGTACCTGCTACTGCAGCCGCATTTTCAAGAGCAACTCTTGTCACTTTAGTAGGATCAATAATCCCAGCTTCTTTCATATTAACAACTTCTGCTTTTTTAAGATCATAACCAGCCCATGTATTATTCCCACCTTCAACTAATTGATATTTACCTAACATTTGGGCTCCAACTGAATCATGACCAGCATTTACTAATATTTGTTCAAAAGGTTTACCACATGCTTTGTAAACAATTCCAGCCCCAATATTACAATTATCAATAGCTTGTCTAGCATATAATAATGCTGTTCCTCCTCCAGGTACAATACCTTCTTCAATTGCTGCTTTTGTAGCATTTAGGGCATCATCTACTCTGTCTTTTTTCTCATTCATTTCAGTTTCAGTAAATCCTCCTACATGAATAATAGAAACACCTCCACATAATCTAGCTAATCTATTTTGTAATTGTTCTTTTTCAAAATCGCTTTCAGCATTTTCTATCTGTGATGTAAGATTCTCTATTCTTGAATTAACTTTATCTTCTTCACCTTTACCATCAATAATTGTTGTTTTATCTTTAGTAATAGTAACAGTTCTAGCTTCACCAAACCAACTATGTTGGAATTTATCCCATTTATGACCTTTTTCTTTTGAAAATACTGTTCCTCCTGTTAAAGTTGCTATATCTTCTAAAATAAGTTTTCTTCTATCTCCAAAATCTGGTGCTTTTACGGCACATGCTTTTAGAATTCCTCTTCCTTTATTAACAATAAGAGTTGCTAAAGCTTCATTATCAATATCTTCAGCAATAATTAAAAGTGATTTATTATTAGCAGATACACTTTCTAAAATAGGTAATAAATTTTTTACAGTTGTAACTCTTTCATCTACTATAAGGATTTGGACATCTTCCAAAGTACTAGTCATAGTACTATTATTAGTTACAAAATAATGAGATTTATAACCTCTCTCAAATTGCATTCCTTCAACAGTTTCTAAATAAGTATCTCCTGATTTACTTTCTTCAATATGGACTACACCCTCATGTCCTACTTTTTGAATAGCAGTTGCGATTAATTTTCCTACTTCAGGGTCATTATTTGCTGATATAGTCGCTACTTGTTCTAATTGAGATTCTTCACTTATATCTTCAGCTATATTCTTTCTAAGACTATCTGTTACTGAATTTACAGCTTTATCAATTCCTCTTTTAATTTCAACAGCATTAGCTCCATTAGCTAAATGTTGTAATCCTTCATTAATCATTTCTCTAGCTAATAAAGTTGAAGTAGTTGTTCCATCTCCAGCTTTATCTGCTGTTTTAATTGATGCTTCTCTAACTAAATTAACTCCTAAATTTTCAACAGGATCTTTTACTGATATATGTCTTGCTACTGTAACCCCATCTTTTGTAGATTGTACTTGTTGGTGTTCTTTTTCAATTACAACATTTCTTCCATTAGGTCCTAATGTTGACACAACTGCGTTAGCTAAAGTGTCAATTCCTTTTACTAATTTTTTTCTCCCTTCAGGGCCAAATTCTATAACTTTACTCATTGTCTTTATTTTCTAATTGATTAAATTCTTCTTCACTAATTAAATGGTTTTCATCTAATGGTTCTGTTTCAGCTAATACTTCTTCAACATTAACTTCTTTTTTTACTCTAGCTAAAACTTGATTTTCGGGTCCAATGTAATATTCTTCTCCTTCATGTTCTAATTTAGTAAAACCTTGAGTTGGAAGAACAACTATATCCCCAACTTCAATTACATTTGGGATAAAATGACCCATATGTGTATTTGAACCTGGGCCTACTGCTACTACAGTACCATGTTCGTTTTTATCTTTACCAATATCTGGTACTACAATTGATCCATATGTTTCTTCCTCTACTTCTAAGGGTTTAACAATAACTGCGTTAAATAATGCTTCTAAATTCATAGTCCTTTATAATTTTGTAATTTTTTTAATTCGATTAATAATTCCTCCCACCTTTCAACATATTCTTTAATACTACTATAATGATCTTTTTCACTATTTAGTTTTTCTTTTGCTATTTTTTGTAAAGCAGCCCCAAAAGAAGAATAATGTCCTTGAGGTTTTTCATAATCTTTACCTTCACTACCTTTTTCTAAATACTTTGCTTGGGGGGTAACAACTTCATACACAGTATAACAATGTGTATCTTTGCCTATAAAATAGGGTTCTAATAGGGGGTCTGTAATTTTTGCCATATAACTTTTTATTTTTGTTTACCGTAATATACGAATAATAATTAAATAATCCAACCTAAAGGGCGAACTTCTGTTAAGACTAATTAATTAATTTTTAAAACTTTAGGCGCAGCTTCTTTTGCAAATGGTACTGTAACTATTAGTAATCCATCATTAAAATTAGCACTTGCTTTATTTGGTGTAAATTTTGTTCCTAATTTATAAGCTAAATTAAAAGAACGTTTGGCAATCCCTCTATGAATATAACTCCTTTCGGGTTCTGGTGTTTTATCCTTATCATATGCAAAGGTAATCATATCTCCTTCTAATTTAACTTCAATGGCTTCTTTAGGAATGCCAGTACAAGCTAACTCAAAAGTTAGACCTAGATCATCTTCAAAAATATTAATTGGATATTGTTGTTTGGCTTCTCCAGCCGGTGTAAATGTTGCTCCTGATTCAAACAGGTTGCGAAATAATAGATCATACGGGTTGTAAAATCTCTCTAAAAAATGTGTACTCATATCACTTTGTTTTTATGCTGTCGTTAGATCAGCGGTTAATAATAAAATAAATAACTTACGCCCTTAGGTCAGTTTATTCTCTAATACATATATTAAAAATCAGTTTCTGCTTTCCTTACCATAAAATATTCTGAGGAAATAGTATCTGTTTTAAACTTCATTTCAATTAATCCCATTGAACCAATATTTAATGTTCCTTCTTCCATATCTTTATTAGCATGAAGAATTGTTTTAAATGTATCTGAATTAAATGGAATTTTTAAATCTTGTTCTGTTATATTACCCATTATTTGATAGGTAATTTTGTTATTATGTCCTGATTCATCACCAAATATAAATTCACAAATGTTTTCTCCATCTAAATTGGTAGTTGTTGTTACTAACATATTATCTACCTGGGATAATGCACTTTTTGCTTTAATTAAATTTTCAATATCTTCAGTAGTTAAATTTAGTTTAACTACAAAGTCTGGTATATTAACAGTTCCAACTTTACCAATAAGTAAAGCATCAGATAAAGCATATGTTAAGTTAAAATTTAAATCTGATATTTTTAATTTAGTAAATATCTTATTTGTTTTTTCTAGTTCTAAAAGTAAATCTCCATTACAAATACTAACTAAACTATTTAATTTTTTAGTATCATAAATTGCTAATGTACTATCTTCTAATTCAAATTCATTACAAGTAAGTTTACCTATAATATCTTTAGTAGGAGACATAAAGTCAATACTTAATGTGTTATCTTCTATAACCCATTTTACGGCTTCATTAACATTTA
>Ga0206125_10000558_pt1 | contig 47445 bp, 55 predicted proteins | sample Helgoland_Spring_4_FD_148598 | JGI IMG/M metagenome (GOLD analysis project Ga0206125, IMG submission 148598) | Pelagic subsurface seawater microbial communities from Kabeltonne, Helgoland, North Sea - Helgoland_Spring_Bloom_20160331_1 | ecosystem: Environmental > Aquatic > Marine > Epipelagic ... | reverse complement strand
CCTTAGGCGTTACCTTAGGCGTTACCTTAGGCGTTACCTTAGGCGTTACCTTAGGCGTTACCTTAGGTTTTACCTTAAACGTCCGGTTTACTTTATTACAACGCCCAGTTTTTGGATTTACTTCTTTTCCTTTAGGACATTTTGTTACCTTAGGTTTTACCTTAAACGTCCGTTTTACTTTATTACAACGCCCAGTGTTTGGATTTACTTCTTTTCCCTTAGGACATTTTTTACTATCCATTAATATAAATAAATATTTTAATAATAGTTTAGTTTGTTAAAATTTTATTTAGTTTGTTAAAATTTTATTTAGTTTTTCCAATACATTTTTTTTTTCTATATTATATGTTCTTATAGTATCAATACATTCTTTAAAACTATGCCATTTAATATTACTTATTTCTGATACTTGGTTGAAATTATATTTATCTATTGTAAAATTATTATTAATAGTATCTTTAGCCATAGCTACATAATAAATATGCTTATATCTAATATTATTACTTCCGGAAAAAAGTTCTTCTAAAGGTTCAATTTGATAAATTATAGTATATTCATCGTGACTAATACCACTTTCTTCTTCAAATTCTCTTATAGCACAATCTCTATTATTTTCTTTTAAATTACGTCGTCCTTTTGGGAACCCCCATTCAGGTTCATACCATAACAATTTATTATGAGTGTTTAATGTATCTAACGATATTAAACTATTATTGTTATAAATACCGTCTTTTAAATTATTAAATTTATGTTTAGATGAATCATATTCATTATGATATTGTTTGTTATCTTGCTTCATCCATAATTTATTCCACAAATAATCGAAATCATATTTTATTATCAATTGTCTTTCCGTATATGTCATAATTTTAAATAATTTATTTATATATTCTATATTTTCTAAATTATATTTACCTCTCATAAATTCTACAAAACCTAGTGTATCTTTACGTCTTACAAGTAAATATTTAATTATGTCTGATTCTTTTTTAAATATTATAATACCAGTGCTTATAATAGGTGCTAAACATTTTCGGTAAACATGTCCATATTTTCCACAATTACCACAATATAAATTGTTTTTATTCATTAATCTATTATAATTGATTAATTTTGTTTTAAGTATTTTCTAATATTTATTTCGTTGTATATAATATATGGATCCTACAGTTTGGGGGCCTAAGTTATGGTTTTTTATTCATACAATAGCATTAAATTTTCCCGATAACCCAACTTTTGAAGATATTAAGAACTATGAAATGTTTTTTGAAAATTTAAAATATATAATACCTTGCGAAGCGTGTCGATTACATTACACGCAGCGGATCGGGGCTAATCCGGTATCAAAATATTTAACGGACGCAAATACTATATTTATTTATACCATAGATTTACACAATGAAGTTAATAAATCATTAGGTAAAAAAATATATAGTTACGAAGAAGTTGCTAAAATATATAAAAATCACTTTAATAAACCATATAGTTTTAAAAATATTAAAAATAAAATATTTAATACACGAAATTTTATAATTCTGTTAGTTATTATAATAATAGGTGTCCTAATAAAATTATATAGAAATAAATATACATTTAGAATAATAAAATCTTAAACTTTTTTGATCACTTTTGTTAAAAGTTTATCTTATTAATTTATTAATGATTGATATATATATTATAGTATGTATTGTAGTTTTATTTATAGCTTATCAATGTAATTTAATGGAATTAAATTACATTTCATTGTCTAGTATACAATCTATTAATTGGATTAATTTAATTAAAAAACTGTGGTTTATATTACCTATTTTAACAATGTATTTAGAAAAAGATAGTATAACGAAATTATTTTATAAGTCTAATACGTCACAAAAATCAAATAATTCTAATAATTATAATAATTCTAATAATAATAATTCTAATAAATTCCTAAGAAGTAATCTTAATGAAACAAAAAAAAAAGTTGTAGCTTCGTCTCAGCAATGGGTTTGTAGGTATTGTAAACAACTATTAGATGCGAGTTATGAGATTGACCATATTATACCACTGTATAAAGGTGGTAATAATGATTTAAATAATTTACAGGCATTGTGTAGAAATTGTCATGGACAAAAAACAATCAATGATAAATTAAATGTTTAATATATTTAATGAATAAAAAAATAATAATAGGTGCTATTATATTAGTTATACTTATTGTAATTGGTGTAGCTATTACCATATATGTTTTATATAAGAAAAAATTAGCGTCTTATACACATGTTGAACGACAAGATTCTAATGGAATTTTTAAAATATTAGATGATAATATCACACCCCCGAAGGATGGTATTAATTATAGTATGACTTTTTTTATGTATTTAAATGATTATAGTGAAAATTTCAAGTATTGGAAACATGTGTTGCACAAAGGAACCGAAATGCGAAATACCGATGTTTTAAATTATACAGATTGGAATGAATTAGTTCAAGATATACCAAGTCAAAGTCCTGGTCTATGGTTTAATCCTAAAAATACTATGCTAAGAATAAGTTTTACTACTCGTATAGATAAAGATTTTTGTAAATTAAATACTGCCGCTACTTGTTCTGATAAAAAATATTGCGAATGGACAGGTAGTAGATGTATAAGCAATGACGCACATGGTTTAAATATGGGAAATGAACCTAATATTGGGTCTCTCGAGCGAATAAATGTTGAGTTTGTAGATATAGAAATACCTTATAAAAAAATGACTCATATAGGATTTGTATTAGAGAATCAGGTTTTAAATATATATTATAATGGTAAGCTAAGAAAAGTCCATAAATTTATGGGTGTCCCTATTTTTAATAATAATCATTTACATTTCAATATACCTAACACATTTAATGGATCCATATTTAATTTTAATTATATTCCACTTACCATAGATAGATATACAGTAGAAATATATAGCAAAGATATCCCGAATGTGAATCTTATACCAAAATCAAGAAGGATAACTAATTATGTTAAGAGGTTAAAATTTAATAAAGCACTACAAAGTATTTTTATATAATTATATTATTTTATATAATTATATTAAATGAATACAAAAAATAAAATAAGTATAGTTTGTATTATTATAGTAATAGCTATTTGTTGTTATTTTTATTTTAAAGATTATGGACACAACAATCTATTTAAAACACCGACACTTTTTTATGGAGATAAAGTAGTGTATGTTGGATCTGAGAATCTTAAATCGTCTGAAGAAGGGGTCCAATATTCATTATCTGTGTGGATTAGACCTAATAATTTATATTTAAATACTGATTGGGGGGGTGATGCTAATATACCTAAAACAATTTTAAATAATAATGGAAGTCCAAATATAGTTTATTTAGTTAAAGAGAATACTGTAAATATTCAAATGGCCTATTATGGGATTGATAATACAATTGATTTATATAATATTGAAATGCCGAATTTTGAATCGCAAAAATGGACGAATTTAATTATAACAGTCGATAATAAATTGGTTAATGTATATAAAAATGGTATAATATACACATCTAAGGAACTCTTTAATCCAAATGTAAAAAATTATAAATTAATGAATATTGGTGAAAAATATAATAATTTTAATGGATATATTGGGCGTATAGATTATTATAACTACGTTTTATCGTCGGATAAAACTAATAATATTTATGAGAAATATAAATCATATCATCCATCCCAATTAATGTCGTATGAACAATATGAATTTTTAAAAAAAGATGCAGAAGACACTAAAATTAATACAGATAAATTTAAAAACTTTTTTGTTTAAATTAATAATTTTCAAATAATTATTATCTGTATTAATTACAAATGTCTAATAGAAATAATATAACTTCAAGATTAAATAAAGTTAATAAACATTTATTAACATTAAATGGTAATAATGGTAATGGCGGATTAAATTTAAAAGGATTAAAATTACAAGGATTAAAAAGCAAATTATCTCTATCGAATGGACCCGTCGCATCCAATAAATTATTTATAATAATTGGCGTTATTTTATTATTAATTGTATTGGGTGTGGGTGGGTATTTTCTTTACAGCTATTTTAAAAATAAAAAGGTATTTACTAAATCAAAATTACTGATACCCTATATACATGATGCACAAATTGATAAATTATTTTCTAATAGTAGTATCCCACGTTCAGTATCAGGTAATGAATATAATATAAATATGTGGCTATACGTAAATGATTATAAATATAGACATGACAGCGATAAATGTATCGTGTTTAAATCTGATTCTATAAGTAATACCGATACATTAGATGGAATTGATACCTATTCACAAACAACGACTGGAAATCCAAGTATTTGGTTGAAAAAAGACGAAAATACACTAGTTGTTGTCACTGGTTTAGATACGTTAATTGGTGGTGATATTAATAGTTGTGGAGACGATGATAGTAACTGTCCATCTAAAGATACATCTAGTGAAACCTATGTTGATAAATGCGAAATTAAAAACTTTCCATTACAACGATGGGTGAATGTTAATGTATCTTTAAGAAATAATGTCCTTGATATATTTATGGACGGCACTCTTAAAAAAAGTTGTATTCTTAAAGGTTCGCCCACAGCCAATGCTGGTGATTTACATGTATTAAAAACTGGGACTGATAATATGACAGGATTTAATGGGTATTTATCAAAATTAGAGTATACGAACAAAGCATTAAGCACAGACCAAATAATGAAACGATACAAAAAGGGACCAACAGTTAAAGTAAGTAACGGATTTTTAAATTTATTTAAATAATTTATAAAATTAAATAAATTATAAAATTAAATATATTTATCTATAGTATATGAATAATAAATCAAATGTAAATAATAAATCAACTATAATAAAAATTGTTATTATTATAGCTATTTTAGTATGTGTTACTTTAGGAATGTATGGTATTAATAGATTCGTACAATATTTATTATATAGTAAAAATAATCGTCCATGGATTTTAAAAGGCACTGTAAATGGGAAAAATAGTCAAATTATAACACAAGACCCTAAAAATGAAAATTCTATAACACTATACAGATCAGATAATCAAGAAGGAGGGGCTGTATTTTCTTATAGTTTTTGGTTTGTTATAGAAAATATGGACTATAATTTTGGAAAGATGAAACATATGTTTCATAAAGGTAATCGAACTGGTAATCCTAATAGGTCGCCAGGTGTGTGGATACATAAAGACAAAAATGCAATACGAGTGTATATGAACACGTTTAATGAAATGTATGAATATGTAGATATTGATAATATCCCTATAAAACGATGGGTCCATTGTGTTATAGTATTAAATGGGAAGTTCTTAGATGTGTATATAAATGGTTATTTAAGAAAACGAACCGAATTATCTAGTATGGCAAAGCAAAACTTCGGGGATTTATATTTGAACATGAATGGTGGATTTGATGGCTATTTATCAAAAATGAGATATTTTAGAAAAGCATTAGATTATCATGAAATAGAAACGATAACAAAAGAAGGCCCATCTAATTTAGCGTGTGTAGATTCTAGTCAATTACCACCATATTTAGATGACGACTGGTGGTTCGATTTTTAATTTATTATTAATATGGTGGATATCTTTAGAAAGCAGCTGAATATTTTCCTGTGTATTTTCTTCTAATATATTTAAATTAGATGTAATTATATCAAGTTTTTTTTTTAGAATGTCTATTTTTTCATTTAATTCGATAAAATCTAAATTATTGTAAAGATTGACACTCGAATACGGGTCACCGTTTACATTTAAGGGTTCGAATAAAGTTCTGTTATAAATTATATTTTTTTTAGATTTACAACTATCAAATACATTTCCCATTATATTTAGTAATATTAAAATATAATATTTTATCTTTAATTATAATTTATGGATTAATTTAATAGAATATTTAATATTTTCGTTAAATAAATTAACTAGGTCAGACAATATTAAATAAAATTCCTTTATATTTTTTTTACCTTCTAATAATAGACGCTCTTTCTCTAATATTTTAAATACATCCCTTACTTTGGTTGTACATTTTATAGAATAGTCGTCTAAAAATATAAAAATACTATCTTGTAATTTAGAATATGTATCTAATATATGTATAATATCGGTCCTAGTTTCTATTAATTTTATTTTTTTTTTTATACTATTATCTTTATATTTTAAAAACACACTAAAAAAATTGTCATTTCGAATTGTTTCCCATTGTGCTTTTTCCGTTTCATGATTAATACTTTTAAATCCATGTTTATTATACCAACTTTGACCTTCAATTAATATTTTATATATAGATAAATTTATATTACATTCACTTTTATATGGATTTATAATTGTAGAACCGTCAACTAACTCAAGTTGTTTCATGTTAAGTTCACTACCTATTTTTATTAAATTTTTAACTATTGTATTTCCTAAACCCTTAGAACTATTAGATATATTATTTGTATCATTAAAAACACATCGTGTTATTTCGCCAATATCCATCATTTTATTATTAATAAATAATTGAATACACGGTTCACTTGTATCATGTAACGTTGCTATTGATATATATATTGGGGCTTCATGTTTATATTCAGTATACCATACTTTGTATTTACTAGGTGGGAATCTTTTCTTAAAAATAGATAATATAGTTGATTTTGTATTTATAGTATTAGTTGTATTTTTTTTACTCATTATATTTATATTATACTTTAAAAAAATAAACAACGATAAAATTGATTTTTAATTTTAATCTATTACAATACAATAACAATGCCTAATATTATTAACATTTACGACATAGTTTCACCTCCTATGGTAGAACCAAAAAAACCGAGTGAAGACAAAACTAATAAGTGTGGTGACGAAGTAAAGAAAATGAAGAAGGTCGAATCGGATAATGGGAATTGATGATCCGGTCTGGATGGAGGTGGATGCTATTATTTACGATATTCAAGAATGACGTTTATTTTGTATTTATAGATTTAACATTTTAACATTTTAACATTTTAACATGGCACTGCTATTCTATATATTAAATAGAATGGTGAACAACAGCATGCTAAAAGGAAAGATTCTAATTTAAATCCTTTATTACATTTAAACGATAAGTAAATAGCAATACAAAATATTATCCAATTTATAATACTAATTACAATTTTAGTTATACTAAATGATGACGAACCTTTAAAATTTTCTGTATTTTTAGTCATTTTAAGTACTAATCCTTGAATTGCTGCTGAAACTGTCATTGTATATAATTATAATATATTTTATTTTATATTTATTAATGAATCCATTAATAAATAAAAAAAATATATTAATTTTAGTTTATTTGTATTTATTAATTGGAATTTTAATAATATGTTTAGGTTATAAACTAAATAAAATTTATATATTTTTAATATTGTTTATATGTTTTAAATGGCTATTTAATTATAGGAAATGTTCATTCAGTAGAATTGAATGTATAATACGAAGAGTAAAAAAAGAAAAGGGATATTTATATAATTTTTTAGAAATAATAACAGATTTAAGGTATACTAATCATATAATAAATTTTATAAAAATGGTTTTAATAATATTATTTTTTCATTTTATAATCTATAAAAATACAATCTATATAAAAATCTAATAAATCTAATAGTATTAATATTTAAAAGAAAATATATTAATATTATTAATTATGACTGTAGGAGCATTATATCAAATAAAAAATTTAAATACGAATTCAGCCAATAATTTTTTAGATTTTAATCCCCAAATATCGTTTTATAAAATAGTGTATAGAAAACATAGTAGATTTGCTATGGAAAATATCTCATTTAATAATTTATCACGTTCAACATTAGAGTATGATGAAAATGTCACTATAAAATGCGATGTTCCTAGGAATGGCGATTTATTACGGTCATTATATTTTACATTTGAGATACCAGATATTTATTCGGGGAAAAAAACCACGAATGGTCATTCTTCTAATTATGAATTTCAATGGATTAAAAACATAGGTACAACTATTTTTAATTCGATGACATTAAAAATAAATGACCAAGAAATAGATAAGCTTTATACCGATTATATTAATATTTTGAAAGAGCTTACATTATCACACGACGAAACCGCCATATTTAATGAAAATATAGGTCATGTAACCGAATTATATGACCCTAAAAATGCAGCTGGTAACAATGGAACTTACCCACATTCGACTGATCAGGCATCGGCAACACTTCAAGCCGATAAATTTAATTCTAAAAATATAGAATTAAATGGACCCAATTGGAGATTAAATCAAACGAATATTCACGAAAGCACTACTGGTAATTATGATTCGCATATTTTTCCATCAATATTAGGACGTAAAATAAAAGTTCCACTACCATTTTATTTTTGTTCTAATAGCGGATTGTCTTTACCGCTTATAGCATTACAGTATAGTGTATTAAGTTTGGAATTTAATATGAAGAAATTTCAGGATTTATATACTATAATAGATACATTGTATACAGAATCATCTAATTCATACAATAAACGAATAAAACCAGGTTCTTCTGGTCATCATTCAATGGATAATTTCACAAATGATTTTAGTAGTTATAATATTAAGCCAAATGTTGAAGGTGAGTATATATTTTTAGGAGAAGAGGAGCGAAAGAGGTTCGCTGTATTTGACCATGAATATTTAATAGAACAATCGAGAATTTCAAATAAAGATGGAATTGAACTTAAAACTACTAGTGAAGAAACCAATTCTAAAATTTATTCGGCATTTAATCCGGTTAAGTATTTAGCATGGGTTGTCAAGCGAGATGATTTTAAACATATTAATCAATGGTCTAACTATACAAATTGGATTAATCCTGATATTCCACCGTACAGTAATCAAAATGTATCCAATGATAAATACTATAATTTAACAGCTTCTAAAAATGTATTTTATAATTCGGAAGATAGTAATCATAAGGCTTTTTTTAATCCAATTGAATTGCGTAAAAATATATTAACGAATGTAAAAATAGAGTTTGATGGTAATGTAAGAATCGATAAAGACGCCGAATATTTTTCTAAACAACAAGTTTATCAACATTTTAAAAAAAAAACTACCGATGGCATATATGTATATTCGTTTTCATTAAATCCCCTAGATTATCAACCATCGGGTTCATGCAATTTTTCAGATATTTATAATCCACGTATTTACTTTAAGAAAAATGTTAATAATGGTAGTTTTTCAGAATATAATTATAGAGCATATGTTTATATTGTTAGTTATAATATATTAGTAATTAAAAATGGCACTGGAAATTTAAAATTTGTTAATTAATATATGAGTATAGTTAAACTGTGTAGAAATAAAACACATAGAAATAAAACACGTAGAATGGTTAAAATTATAAAAAAAAACAAAAAATCTAAAAGAAAAACACATAAATTTCGTCTTTATACCAAAAATATGTTTGTTAAGTTTATTTAATTCAACTAATTATGTTTATATTACAACAAAAGTAATTATATAGAATATTCTTTAGAATAGATACGGGGGCTTTACTTTTAGATTTTATCAAGTTTAAATCATACAAAATTTGCAGGGTTTGATATTTATTTAATTTTTTTAAATAGTTATGAATTTTAACAAACTGTTCATAGTCAGAATAATAGTTTAATACATTTATAAATTTATCGATTTCGGTTTGTGTAAATATTTTCATAGCAATCTTTTTTGAACTATTATAATAATTTAATACATTATTATGTTTATAATTATATAGTTTTTTTGATTTATAGTTTCCAACTACATTTTTCTTAAGGGTTTTTTTTTCTAAAATAATTTTTTCGTCGTGTTTAAAATAATTGTTATTAATACACGTTTTTTTAGGTTGATATACTTCAACTTCCGGATATGGTGGTGGTTGTCTTATAGTATCTATTTGTTCTAATTCTTTAATTGGATCAACTATCTCAACTATAGGAGGTGGAGTTCTGACACTAGTTTTGTAGAACTTTGATTTATTTATTTTAGTTTTTTTAATAATGTCTTGGACCTTTTTAGAAGAAGATAGTATATCTTTATAGAGTTTATTTTTATTTTCATGTTTAAGTTTAATAATTTTTATTGTGTTGTCCATTTAATAGAGTTTTTTATTTTATTTAAATAAATTTTACTTATTATTGTAAATAAATTTTACTTATTATTGTAAATAAATTTTACTTATTATTGAAATAAATTTTATTTGTTAATATTATATGTCAACTACTAAAGTAAATAATGTTCCATCGAATTCTGGTAAAAGAGCTAATGTTGTTGAATCGGAATTACCTGATTATGAATCTGTATATAAAGTAGATTTTAATTTTGATGCTGATATAAGTAATATGAATCCGGATGTTCTATCTGAATATATTAATAGAGTACTAGGAAATCATCCATATTATATTGATGTATCTAATATTATAGATATAGTTGTTAATGAAGAAACGAATAAGGTGACAATTATAGTAAGCAGTAAGGAGGTTGGTGAACGATTACAAGAAATCGATGAAAATACTATTGCTATTAATCAAGTAATAGAAGATGATGTCAATTCTAATATTTATAATTATAATAATACTAGCAATGAAGATTTAGAAGTAATTAATAAGATGTATCCTGAAAATCAAAAATATATTTTAGATTACGAAAATTCAGACGGAAAATCAAAATTATACGAATATGATTTTGGTGGATTTAATAAAGCTGAATCTTTATATTATGATAAACATGTGGTATTAAACGAAAATAAAAAAAGACACTTCTTAAGGAATACTAATGATAATCCATATTATTATGATGAATATATGAATAGTGAAATTAATTATGTTGATAATGGTTCTAAGTTAAATCCAAATAATCCTGAAAATGTTAAACATTTAGTAGAAGAAACCACCGATCTTATTAATATGAGTGTTAATAATTTAAATACTATTAATAATGGTTTAACTTCTATGACCGGGAATTCAAATGACACAAATGGTTTAACTTCTATGACCGGGAATTCAAATGGTTTAACTAATTCAAATGATACAGATGAAGACGCCTTAATAGATGAAGGTATAGCAAAAATTAATGAGTTAGAATTGGAACTTAATAAATTAGAAAATAATGTGAATAACGTGAATAAAGTGAATAAAGTGAATAACGTGAATAAAGCGAATAATGTGAATAATGTGAATAATGTGAATAATGTGAATAATGTGAATAATGTGAATAATACACCTAAATATTTAAATTATTTCATTATTTTTCTTATACTTATATGTGTATTAGCCATATTATTTATTGTATTTAACTATATATTTAGAAATACAACAACTAATTCTAATAATTATAATAATTCAAATAATTAAATTTAGTAAATTTATATTATATATTAATATTAATGAATAAAATATTAATTTTAATAGTACTTCTTCTAGCATTATATTTGTTATTTGATAGTAGAGAATATTTTCTAGTCACAAGTGCTAGTGGAACAGTTGCTAGTGGAACAATGGTGGATAGTATAACAGATATAACATCAAAATTATCCCAATGGACTACATTAGCTGATAATATAAAAATTAATATATCAGCGGAGATTTTGGCGTTCTTAATACTTGTATTTAGTATAAATGTAACATTGAAGATGATACAAACCATAATATCACCCGAATTATTAGAACAAAACTATTTTGTAAATGACATTGATATTAATTTAACTAAACTAGTTAATGATATAAAAACTAATATTGAAAATAAAAGAAATAGAGACCTATTGATAATAGATTTTAAGTATATTATACAAAACATAGAGAATAGCGAAATATATAAAGTAGTTAGTGACGAAACATTTGATGGCACAATATATAATGACGAAATAATTAAAGTGTTCAAAGAAGTAAACGGAGCAGCAGCAGCTGAATTAAATAAAATAATATCGAAAAAATCGTGCATAGATACAGATAAAAATTGTAGTATTGGATATACTCCTTATAGTGAATTAGAATTGTATGATATTAATCCTAATACAAAACAAAAATTTACTGAGATTGAACGAGAAAATTTAAAGACTCGATTTGATGCTAAATGTAAAAGTAGTAATGGTAAAGACCAAATATGTTGCGACCAATATGATAATAGATTAGAAAATGTGCGGAAATATATACCATCCGACGTTTTAGATAAATTTCATAAAGTCGATGTTAAAAAATGTAATAATAAAATTTCACATATTAAAGCATGCTCTAAGGACACCGAATGTGGTGAAGGTAATTGGCGAACCCCATCGGTATATGAAATATGTAAATTACGAAATTTAGACGACACTTATAAACCTGACCCTGGAACGGACATAGATATTGATAAATTGGCACCCGATTGCGTTACTACACAATGTAATAATAATGAAGTTCATTTGCGTATCGATAAACAGTATAATAATGATGCTAAAATTACAGAGCATTATTATTTAATAGATGCTATTAAATCTGATACTGTTGATTATTTATTAGAATATTTTACTACTAAATATAATACAAGTGTTAATGATAAATTATTATTTGGATATAGTGGTAACACAGTATTTCATCATGCTATTTATTATAATTCATTTAAATGTATAGAATACTTATTAACTACAAATTTTGATTATTCAAGTGTAAATCGCGACGATAATAGCATATTACATCTTGCGTGTTTGCGAGGAAATTATGAAGCTGTATTCAAATTATTAAAACATGGTGTTAGTGTTGAATGTAAAAATATACACGGAGATACGTCATTGCATAGCGCGGTTCGTTCGGGGTCATATAATTGTGTTAAAATGTTATTAGAAAATAATGCGGGAGCATGCGTTATCGAAAAAAATAAATATGGCGAAACGCCGTTACATACCGCAGTTATGCCGGTTTCAGCTAACACCGAATTAGATAATGGAGATGACGATGACGAATCAGTTGAATTGAAAGATAGAATGAATTTTAATATTGTTAAATTATTAGTTGAATATGGTTCAGATATACATAACCAAAATAATAAAGATCAGATAATTATTCAATCATTACTTAAAAAAAATAAATCTATAGTAAGAGAAGAAATACGGACTTATTTACAACGACAATATTATCAAAAATATAATAATACCGAATATGAAAAATTGTTAGAAAAATATGAAGAAATTAGACCATTTGAATTAGATACAACTATAGATGATAATTTAAAAGATAATTATGACGAATATGATAAAAATACTATTGAATATAAAAATTTAGTAACTTATACAGATGATACCGAGATTGATTATAATTTATACACTAAAAAAAGAACCAGAGCATTAAAAGATAAAATACCGGTTATTGAAGGATTTTACGGTTCAAGTAATGTATCTAAAAAGACTGTAACTAATAAAAATAGTGGAAAAATGTCTAATAATAATATTATAGCATTGGTATTAATATCAATTTTATTAATAGTTATTTTATTTAATAAATATTAAGATAAAGATTTAAAGTTATTTTTTTATATTATAAAATTGAATTAATTTTATTTTTATTTTTATAATTAAATTATGGAAAAATTTAATTATGATTTAGATACATGGAAAGTGATTGAATCATACATAACCGAAAATAATTTTAAAAATTTAATTAGACATCATATAGATTCATTTAATGAATTTACTGATATAAAGATAGAGCAAATTGTTAAACAATCAAATCCATTATTAATTTTTAATGATTATGACGAAGAAACAAATTCATATAAGTATGAAATAAATATTAATTTTGGCAATATATATTTTAATAAACCTATCATTTATGAGAATAATGGTAGCACCAAAATAATGTTTCCAAATGATGCTAGGTTAAGAAATTTATCATATTCGTCACAACTATTGATTGATTTAAGTATTGATATTTATTCAACTAAAAATAGTGAAAAGGTTCTTTTAAATAACAAGGAATTAAAAAAGGTAAATATTGGTAAGATACCAATTATGGTAGGTTCTAAATATTGTACATCAGAAATAGATAATAGTGGTGAATGTAAATTAGATTTAGGTGGGTATTTCATTGTTAATGGCAATGAAAAGGTTATTGTGGGGCAAGAAAAAATCGCAGAACAAATTGTGTATGTGTTTAAATCAAGTAAGAGTAATTCAAAATATAGTCATATTGCCGAAGTAAAATCGGTTTCAAAGGTCGGATTTAATACACCTAAAAATTGTAGTATAAAATTTTCGAATAAAGATATTTTGAAAGGAAAAACATTAAAGGTTGGTATACCTCATTGTAGGGTTGATATTCCATTATTTATAATATTTAGGGCATTTGGTGTAGAGTCAGATAAAGAAATTATTAAATATATATTGTATGATATTGAAAACAATAATGATAAGTTAGATTTATTACAATGCACAATTGAAGAAGGTTCGGATATAAGAACCCAAAATGATGCCTTAGATTATATTTTAAAATATAGTTCTATTTTGGGACAACCAAAAGATATAAAACTTAGTAGAGAACGTAAATTAGTATTATTTAAGGAAATGATGGAACGAGATGTGTTGGCTCATGTTGGTCCAAATTTTAAAAAGAAGGCTTTATTTTTAGGATATATGACAAATAAATTATTAAAATGTTATTTCAATGAAATACCATACGATGATCGAGATAGTTATTGTAATAAACGTGTAGAAACATCTGGATATCTTATGGCATTATTATTTAGGCAATACTTTACAAAAATGACTAAGGATATGAGAAATCAAATCATGAAGGAATTAAATAGTAATCCGTGGAAAAATTCAAATCATATGAACATAGAATCTATTATTAATAATAATAATTTATTTAAAATAATAAAATCAACAACAATTGAATCGGGTATTAAATATGGGTTAGCTACCGGTAATTGGGGTATAAAAAGCACAAACAGTAAGGTTGGTATAGCTCAGGTGTTAAATAGATTAACATATAATGCTACATTATCACATTTAAGACGTATTAATACACCGACAGAAAAGACTGGAAAATTAGTTCCTCCGAGGAAACTTCACAATACTCAGTGGGGTATTGTTTGTCCCTCGGAAACGCCTGAGGGTGGTTCTGTTGGGCTGGTTAAAAATCTGGGGATTATGACATATATAACCAATTATAGCAATGAAGAACCAATTATAAAAATAATAGAAACCGGCAATGTTATTAAAGTTGAAAATATTGATAATATAGAAGATACAATTAATAAAACCAAACTATTTGTTAATGGTGATTGGGCATATATTACAGAATATCCAAAAGAAATATATGATACATTAATTTTATCTAGACGAAAGGGACTAATAAATATTTATGTATCAATTTCATTTAATACCGATATGAATCAAATTAATATTTTTACGGATGCTGGGCGTTGTTGTAGACCCCTATATATTGTAGAGAATAATAAATTATTGATTACAAAAGATGATGTTAATAATATTGTTTCGAAAAAATATAAATTTAGGAATTTGTTAATAAAAGGGTTAAATAATAATATTAATTATGATCCCAAGGATATTCGTAAGGATGAAATTGGCTGTATTGAATATATTGACACCCAAGAATCATATTATAAAATGATTGCCGTTCATAGTAATCTTAAAACTAAAACTAAATATTCACATTGTGAAATTCATCCAAGTTTAATGTTAGGAATATTATCGTCTCTGATTCCATTTTCGAATCATAATCAATCACCAAGAAATACGTATCAATCCGCAATGGGTAAACAAGCAATGGGTGTTTACATGACTAATTTTAGACAAAGAATGGATACGATGGGTCATGTGTTATATTATCCGACTAAACCATTGGTTGATACTAATATAGGAAAATTGGTTCCATCCTCTCAAATTCCGAATGGACTAAATGTTATTGTAGCAATAGCTTCTTATTCGGGATTTAATCAAGAGGATTCGGTAATTATTAATAAAGGGTCTGTTGATCGAGGATTATTTAGGTCAACTTTCTTTAGAACATATAGAGATGATGAAAAGAAAATTCAATCATCGGGACAAGATGAACGCATTATGAAACCTCCGAAAGATATTACAGCGGGTATTAAACCCGGCTGTTATGATAAATTAGAACCAAATGGATTTGTCCCAATTAATACGCATGTCACTTCAAATGATATTATTATTGGTAAAGTATTTCCTATAAAAAGTAAAACAAAAACAAAAAATGTATATAGGGATAGTAGCACCTTTTTGAAAAGTAACGAAACCGGATATATTGATAAAATTTATGTAAATCGAAATGGGGACGGTCATAAGTTCTGCAAAGTTCGTGTTCGCTCGATTAGAATTCCTCAAATTGGTGATAAATTTTCTTCGAGACATGGTCAAAAGGGGACTTGTGGGATGCTTTTACCAGAAGAAGATATGCCATTTACTAAGGATGGTATTCGTCCCGATATTATTGTTAACCCTCACGCTATTCCTAGCCGTATGACTATTGCCCAACTTATCGAGTGTATTTTAGGGAAAGCCGCTACATTACAAGGGGGGTATGGTGATGGAACCCCATTTAATGATACATCGGTCGATAAAATTATGGAAGCACTTGAAAAACATAATTTCGAAGGTTCGGGTAACGAAGTATTATACAATGGGCTAACTGGAACTCAAATGAAATCTAAAATATTTATTGGGCCAACATACTATCAACGCCTTAAACATATGGTCGAAGATAAAATACATTCGAGGGCAACTGGACCGATGGTTTTACTTACTCGACAACCGGCCGAAGGGCGGGCAAGAGATGGTGGTCTTAGATTTGGTGAGATGGAACGCGATTGTATGATCGCACACGGCAGCGTCCAATTTCTTAAAGAGCGGATGTTAGATGTATCCGATAATTATAGGGTATTTGTGTGTAATGAATGTGGATTTATAGCATCTGTAAATCCAGACGAAAATATATATAAATGTAAGCCATGCAATAACTTCATAGATTTCTCCGAAATAAGAATACCATATTCGTGCAAGCTCTTAATCCAAGAATTGGAAGGGATGAATATTGCTTCAAGATTTATTACTAATTAATTACTATGAGGGAGACATTGGTTCATAAAAATACATAACACATTGCATAATTTTTTCATTTTTAAGTAAATCGCTATAATTACCGACTTCTTTTAATTTATTACCTAAATCATCATAATAATACCATATATCATTTAATAGAATAAATGAAGTAAAATGTGCACTACCTAATCCAGATGTTCTATGAACTGATGAAACAAATTTAAACTTTTTACCATTAGATAATTCTATTTCTTCATCGGGTGTAATTTTTTGATCTAAAAATTGACCTGCAAATGCACGACTTAAATCAAAAATAATATATCTTTCTTCTTCAAAAATTTTAAATTTTATAGTTCTTTTATAATCTTTACTGTCACATAAAAACGTTGAACCTTCACTAACAATTGAATCATCTTTACTATTTAAAAATGAAGACAGTTTAACTGATGTATTAATTACATTTGAAATATCACTTGGTGATATAAAATAATATACATCTGTGTTTTGATTATTTCTACTTATACATGTATTACCATTTAGGTTTTGTATGTCTTTTTCTACATTAATCGGTGTATCTATATCATCTGTAAAATAAACAGTTTCTGATAAATTTTGTTTATCTTCACCTGGAAGAGACGCAAATAAATATTTTAAAAATTCATTTGCTTCTTGTTGAGAACTTCCAGTAAAGGATTCAAATGTATTAAGATTACATTTACCAAGAGATTCTCTAAAGTTGCGTAATTCTTTTGATTCTTTTGATTTAGTTTGGTTATTGTGAATAAAATTAAAAACATTTATTAATTCGTTTCTAATGTTTTGTCTTGATTCTAAAGTACAATCACTTTTTACATTTAAATCTATTAAAGGTTTCTCTAATAATCTATTTATAAGATATTTGTTTGGTCTTATTAATAAACAAGCAATTACACTATCTAAAAAACAACTATTATTGAACCATTTAGGTAATCTTATATTATCTATATCAACAGTATCTGGAATATTTATTTGTCTATCTTCATTATTTATATTTTTTATTCTTGACCCACATTCAGTGCAAAACATATTGTTTGGATCAAGAACTGTTCCACATTCAGTACAATAATTTTGTGGTATTTTTTTACTTTTGACTGTTGGTATACTTTTGACTTTTGTTAATTCTATTTTAGTACCACATTCAGTGCAAAACATATTGTTTGGTTCAAGAACTTTTCCACAATTTGTACAAACGTTTTGTTTTATTTGTTTACTTTGTTTACTTTTGAATGTAGATTTTTTTTTCTTTGTTCCTTTTTTTGTTTTTCTAAAATTTAAAACATTTTTATGTAATATGTTAAAAATACTATTTGTTTGAGGTTTATTGTATGATTTGTTTTCAAGAAGATATTTCTTGAAATGTCTGTTTCTCTCTCTATCTCGAACGTTGTTATTAGTTGTTGAATTAGCATAAAATTCACGTGGTAGAGGACGCCCATGTATTAAAAGTTGATTATTCATATTTGTATTTGTATTGGATGGAATTGGTTTTTTTTTTGTTCTAAATTTTTTCCATCTTTGTTTTATTTTGTTTAAAAAACTGTTTCCTTCTGTTTTTTTGTGCCTACTTTTATTGACACGTCTGTTTCCCTCTCTTTCTTGAACTTTTGTATTAATTATAGTTGAATTAGCATAAAATTCACGTGGTAGAGGACGCCCATGTATTAAAAGTTGATTATTCATATTTGTATTGGATGGTAGAACATTTAAAAGTTGATTATTGGATTGACCATGAGTTGTAGCTTTAACAGTAGATTTATTAAGTTTATTAAGTTCATCTTCTAATCCCTTAATTTGTTCATTAATTTTATCTGCGTCTGCTTCCCTCGCTTTTCTTACTTTAAACCATGTTTTAGCTTCTTGATGATATTGGTTTTGTAATCTATAATTATCCGTTTGGATCTTTTTTTGTAAATTTGTGTTTATATTAATATTTAATTTATCTATTAGTTTTTGAGTCTTAGACAAGACTTGGTCTAAAGTTAATATTTGTAATTCTATTTTAGAAATAGTATTATTATTACTACCACCATTTAATTTTGTTCTATTAGTTTTATTTAAACGCTTTTTACTAAATCTTCGCCGGATTTTATATCCCATTTATTATTAATATACATTTTAAATTAAACGTATAAATTTAATCTTTTATTTTACTACGTTCACCATCTTCTTTTTACTCTTTTTAATTATATTTAATAATGGTTGAACTGAACTTTTACTACCTCCCAACGAACATTCATCACTTGTTAATATATCAACAATATATTTAATAATATATTTTTTGAATTGAAGTATTAACATTTTTAAATGATTGTGTTAATACAATAAATAGATTACCGCGATTATAAGGAACATCTTCATCATTGTAAAGTAGCCCCATATTCTCTATTTTATATTTGTAATTTAAAGTCGGATTAGATATAGCAAACTTATACGTTTTATTATCTAAATGTTTAAAACTTATATCTAAATTATCTAAATAAACTAAATCATCTACACTATAATTGTATAGTAAATCATAGTTATTGATTATTTGATATTTTTCATCGACTTGATTATTTTTTGGATTATTTTTTGGATTATTTTTTGGATTAATATTTATAATAATATCGCCCGGGGTTTTATGTTCACTATGATCTGAGAGCTGAGGAAAAATAACAGTTTTTGTTTTTCCATAAAAAATGAGTTCGATAGATTTATTAATGTATTTGTCATTTTTACACATGTTACACTTAACACCCGAATCATCAGATTTAACGCACTCTACACATTTTCTTAAACGGTCAATATTAATCGTTTTCTTAACATTATTATAAATATCAAATAATTCTAAATTGGCATTAATGTATAAATTATCAGTTTTAGTTTTTTTAGGTTTACCACCACCAAACGTATTCACCTTTTCGATTACATTCAATAATAGTTCCTCATAATTTACATCTTTAAAATAGTCTTTGAATTCATTAATTTTAGTAAACAGATTTCCAAAATTAAACTCACCATTAGGTGAACTTGTAAAAGTATGAAAAGGATTAGATTTATTATTCACTATATTATTATAGGCAGCAGATATAGTCTTAAACTTTTCTTCTGCCTCGCACTTGTTATGCATATTACGATCTGGATGCCACTTTAAAGCCAATTTCTTATATTTCTTTGTTATGGTTTCAATCGAATCGGCACGTGTCGCACCTAAAATAGAATAATCATCCATTAATAATAATAGTATGTGTAATAGTGTTTAAATAAACTTTTTTAACCTTTTTTAACCTTTTTCAAAAAAAGGTTGACCAAAAAGTTTCTTTAACCTTTTTCAAAAAAAGGTTGACCAAAAAAAAATAATGTTTTTGTTAAAACTTTTTCTTAAAAAGTTTCTTAAAATTGATTTCAAAAAATGAGTTTAAAGATATTTTAAGTATAAATAATAGACATGAATATTTCTCCAACAGATTTAAGAATATCCACACATACAGCCACCTGTAATATTAATTCATTTATTAATTTACAGATTATTGCTAAATATTTAGATATAGATGATAAAATAAAATATATCGAGCATGGTAAAACACGAAAGGGAGAAAATATGAAAAAACAATCTAAAAAGGCAAAAGAAAAGAAACGCGTATTTTTTAATCAAATCACTATTATAGTTGAACCTAAACAAAACCGGCTAAACAATGTAAAATTATTTAATAATGGTGCTGTATCGATGACTGGCTTAAAAAATTTTGACGAAGGTGAAATTTCAATAAATTTGTTATTAGATAGAATTAAACATATTAAGGGGGTTTATTTTAATGACCCCCCAGTTATTAAAAATGAAACTGTATTAGAAGTGGAGTGTAAATTTTGCGATAAAGTAGTGTCCCAACATAATATTAAAAAAACAAAATGTCAACATTCGATTTGTAATATTTGTAGTAAAAACGAGCATATTGAATGTAACGTATGTAAGTATAATTTGGTTGAAAATGGACTTTTAGCATCGTCAACGTGTAAAATTAAAGATTATAAAATTGTCTTAATTAATAGTGATTATTATTTGGGATTTGAAATTAAACGCGATGTTTTACAAAATTTACTGTGCGATGAATATAATATATTTTCATCCTATGAGCCGTGCATTTATCCTGGTGTAAATAGTAAATATTATTTTAATCATCAATATGTTAATAATATGTATGAGGGGAAATGTTATTGTGATGTAATTTGTAATGGTAAAGGTAGTGGAAATGGTAATGGGGATTGTAAAAAAGTAACTATAGCAATATTTCAAAGTGGCAGTATTATTATAACGGGGGCTCGTGATATGGAACAAATTAAATGCGCACATAAATTTATAAATACAATAATTGATGATAATTATGACGCAATTAAAAAGGATGAAATTTCATTTATTAATGTGAATGAAAAGAAGAAAATTATTAAATTGAAAAAAGAAAATATTATTAATTATCCGAATGAGGCCCAACTTAGTAGAATACTTAGTAGTTAGGCACACTTAAAAATATTATTAGGCAATATAGTATAAAACTTAATAAAAATCCAAGTATAAATATTTTTTCGATTTTAATTGTTAATTTTTTACATTCTTCTAAGTCAAATGTAGAAAAAATATCATTTTCATTTTGCCCATTATTTTCATTTTGCCCATTATTTTCAGCTGGTTCAATAGATTCGATTGAACTAATAGAATACATTGAACTATTGTCAGTGGATACCGATGAATTGGTTTTAATCGATGTCATTGATTTAATCGATGATTCAGATTTATGTTTTACTATTAATGTTGGTTCTTTATTATTTATACAACATTTTATGTAGTGGCATTTTGAAAATAAATATACCATTATTTTATTATCTTTAATCGTATCATTTTTGATGCTTTCATGAATACAGCTAATTAATATAGTGAATATGACACCAACCAGCGAAAAATATATTAAACCGATAATCATTAACGAAAGTAATGGTTTGCTGTCGGTTTTTGGAAGGTTTTCGGAAACAATAAGCAGAAAAACTATAATTGATAGTAAGACCGTTACTGCGAAGGATATGCGTTCACCTGAATCCCACGGCACTAATAATGTGAGTATAATTAGAGTAGCCGTAGCAAATGTTGGAATAATAATATTTAAATTGTAGTATGCTGGTTTTCTTCTTATAGTGTAGTAAAATTCTAAATCATGATATGGATGTTCACAACATGAATATATTACGCTATTTTTTATAGTATAAAAATCAACTAATAACCATTCTTCATGTTCTTGATAATTAGAGATATCAATCGAATTATTTTGAACATCATTTATAAAAATATCGGTCATATCATGAGTCCAACTGCCAAATTTTAATTTACACGTTTGTTGATCATATGGGAAATATGTTAAATTAAAGACACACGTCGATTTAATAAGTCCAGGCCGCGACCAAAAAATAGTTCCATCACTATACACATTTGCCTTTGTGTAATCTAACTCGTTCATCGGTTTTTCGGCGGTATTGTATAAATAAATATCGGGCGTCCAAATAAAATTGTCGGATTCGGGATTGGTGTTTAGATTTATGCTTGACCAATTATTAAAATTAGATGAATTCCATTTAATATTACTATTCCAATTATACCTTAGCCATATATTCATATTTATTGAACCATCTATTTGATCAATATTATTAAATGCACGTATTGCTAACGATAATGATAAATTCACACCATTATCAGGAATTATAGATGTATTATTACTAAATATATAATTTTGTAAATCATTTCGACTAGCACCTCTTACAGTGCCAACGAATAAAAATAATAAACTTAAAATTCCCATATAAGGTCTTTAAGTATAAGGACTTTAAGTATATTACTATGTATATTTAATAATATATTTAATAATATATTTAATAATTATGGATAACGTTGAATATTTGTATTATAAATATTTGAATAAATATAAAGAACAAATAAAAACTAATAATACATTAATAGTTCTAAAACTTATTCATTTGGTATATCAATTACTATTTTTTGTTAGTATAATACTATTATTATTTGTAAAATATGATTCAAAAATACATTATTACATTTTAGGTGTATGGGTAATAATAATAATTCATTGGGTTTTACTAAAAGGGGAATGTATGATAGATTTAATAGAAAAGAAAATTTTGAATAAAAATTATAAAACAGGAGATATTATAGTGTTTCTTATAGATTTCAACTATAATTTAATAACAAAAAAAAATAAAAAATATAGTAATGATATAAATGATATATCTAGTTTTAGATATATAAAATTACTTAAACTGGTTGTAATAACTTTAGCATTGTATAAGATAAATATAAATATTATATATAAACTAATAATAATTACAATTAGTTTAGTATGTTTATTTGTATTATATAGATGGCAAGTAAACCAAGCTAAATATATTAATAATTTAAATAGAAATAACAAAATATTTCAACTATAAATTATGTGATCCAGTAATCATTCCCATTCCATGATATAATAATGTAAATACGGCCAACACTATTAAAATCGGATAAATCATTTGATTTACTTTCCCTTTATAATAGGCTATATAAATTAGAAGAGGCACAATGAATACTATATGGGAAGCATATATCATCATGCTTCCTCTACTCATATTTGTTTCGTTAATCTGTTTTTGTGAATGAACGTCTGGTTTTAACAACCCTGTTAACGATTTTGTCCCACGTTTCAAAGGTAATAAACGACAATTATAGTAAAAATCATACCATGCCATAGCAACATACGAAATAACAAATATTATAAATAGTGTTACGCCTAATATTAGATTACTTTTAAATACAGGTGTTACTAAAAATAGCGCCATCATTAATAATGAAAATATTATACATTTAATGTTAAAAACAAATGGTCTACCAAATAATCCTCCAGCCATATAATATTATATAATATATAATATTATGTCTTAATAATGTCTTAATAATGTCTAAGGACCCATCTCGATTAAATAGTTATATTCGTCTTGAACCGTATTAACATCGATTTCTATTAAATGAAGCAATTTAGACGTATTATCTTTAATTCCAAAATATTCTATGTTATATTTTTTGTCGATTGAACCTTCATGTATAATTTGTCGTATTTTACAATATTTAATGAATTGTACTATGTTTTTATTAAGACTTTTACAGAGCCTTGCCTTATACACGTGTTTTTCTATAATTTCAAGCGTTTCATCAAATAATACATTCATGTTTAATTCCATCAATTGTATTGTTTCTTTATTTAGAATTATATTTTTAGATTCTTTATGTGTCTTAATATTTATTACTAAATTATCAGAATCTCTACTAGTTTTGTTATCAATATTATATCTAGAATCATCATCAGTAGCATCATTAGCATCAGCATCATTAGCATCAGCAGCATCAACATCAGTAGCATCAACATCAGTAGCATCAACATCAGTAGCATCAACATCAGTAGCATCATATCCATCATCAGTATCATCCGAATAATATTCATACTCATTTTTTAAAGGAATATTATATGTTAGTTGTTTAATGCAGAGGAGTTTTAAATATAAGGGCCAATAAAAATTATTTAGAACATAGGTTAAGTGTTCATATTTATTATTATACACCATCAATTTATGTTCATTTTTTCTAATTATATAATTATCATAAATAGATTTTAAATAAAGAAACAACGGACCTATTAGCAGGGGTATTATTATATTCGTCCAAATATCATTTGTATCCATAGATAAAGATTTGACAAATCTTTTAAGCAAAGATTTAAAAAATCTTTTAAGCAAAGATTTAAAAAATCTTTTAAGCAAACATAATAGTTTAGTTTAGTTTTGTTAAAACTTTTGTTAAAAGTTTATTTTAGTTTTGTTAAAACTTTTGTTAAAAGTTTAGTTTTGTTAAAACTTTTGTTAAAACTTTAATATAACACTATATTAATGAACCGTGAAACAAAATGTTTAAACAATCCAAAATGTGTCAAAGAATATAATAAATGTATTAAGAAAGATAAAAAGGGAAAGCCACTGCCACTTAATTATTGGCGGGGAGGAGAATTATACAATTGTCAACACCCCATTTTAGAAAAATACTACCCACGAAAAAAATCAGTAATATATAATCCAGACCTCATCAAATGTTCTAATAAATGTAACCAAAAAAATCCTTGGAAACGAAGAAAAAGTAAATCAAGAGACGAATACAATAAATGCGTCAAAGAATGTAAAACAAAATATCCAACATGGTTAAGATATAAATATGGAAAATTAATAGATACAAATTCAGAAAAATCTATTAAAAAAGGTAAAAAAGGTAAAAAAAAATCTAATAAATGGTGGGTTTTTAACTAATTATTGTGGAGCTCCACCAACATTATCGGCACCTTCACCCCCTCCTTCAGTCCGTTTGTCACGACGCCCACCACCTCCACGAGGAAGTGGACGCGGTTCATCGCACCGAAGTGATCCCCCAAGCACCCCAGTGATATTCATCGCTTGAACTTTATCATCTTCACTAACATTAAGCGAAATGTATTCCCCCTTGGAAAGGGTTCGGTATTCGGTTTCTAATGGGAAAACATTTGTTTGGTGTGCAAAAATATCTGTATCTTTATGTTTATTGGTCAGAACGGTCACAAAACCATATCCTAATTTGTTATCGAACCATTTAACTTGGCCGAGTTCGCTTCCTATAATTCTTTCTTGTTCACTCATTTTACTACTTACTTTATAAATAGTATATTTTAATTATCTTTAAATATTTTTTATTAATTATTTATTTTATTCCATAAATGTATTTGTATCATAATCGATTGCCCCCAAGTTAACTAATTTTTTATATTTTTTAATATTTGAGAATAGCCATCCTTTTTGTTTTTCACACCATACCCCTCCTATTAAATATGGTTGACCATAATATTTATATGATTCTTTAGGAGATAATACGAACCCATTACTATAAAAAAATATTTCTAATGTATTTATATTATAGTTGGAATAGTCTATTTTAAATTTATCTTTAAAATTATAACCTAATTTAATTAAATTATCATATTCCGATTTATCATAAAACCATCCCCCAACATCTTCACACCAATCGCCATTATTTAAACGCTTCATACCATAATATGGATTAGTTTTATCAGGAACTAATAAATATCCTTTTACATAACTATATAATTTCATTTTTTTATTTTTGGTTGTTTCTAAAGGATCACATTTAAAAATAAAATTAGTCAAACTATTATTTTTATCTAATAGTTCTTTAGTTTGTTTAGCTTCTTCCTTAGTATAAAATGGTTCAGAACTAGAAATAAATATTGAATTGATATAACTATTAATAATATAGTAAGACTCCATAATAAATATAGTATCTATTATGTTTTTAAATATGATTCGTATATAACATTAGTTTTTTATATACTATTAAAATAAATGAAAAGACTACTATTTATTATTATCATACTAATAATAATCGGCTATTTTCAATACACACATATAAATAAAATTAGTAATTCATTTGAAATTTTACAATATGAAAATCCTAAAAAAAATATTTTTGAAAATATGATGCAAGATAAACTTATAAGTGTATTTACTAATATACAATTTGAAAATCATGATGATATCCAAAAAAATCTGTATTATTATAACATCCCCTTAACGATTGATTCAAACCATCAACTATTAAATGAACCGATAAACACTTTAAGTCTTATTAAAAGACAGGATAAATATAGACATTTGTTTTATATAGTAAAAGGCACAAAGCGATTCTTTATTTTCACACCAGAACAACAGAAAAATTTATATTTACAAAATGACATAAGTCCTATAAATTTATGGAATCAAGATACAATTAAATACCCGTTAATAGAAGTTGCTAAATATATTGAAGTTATTTGTAGAGAAAATACAATGATAAGCATCCCGTATAATTATTATTATACATACGTCACTGATGATGAAGAAAATATAACTATAGATTTCTACAGCGAATCTATATTTTCAAGATTTTTAAAAAAAAATACTTTTTAAAAAAAAGTAAAGCAAAAAAATACTTTTTTGAAAAAGTATTTTTATAAGCCCTTAGCCCATTCTAAACTCTTGGCTGGTATAAGTCCTTGCGTGACTTGCCATTTTTGGGCCATAAGGATTTCTCTTAATTGTTTACGTCCATTCTGTCTAATACTCCATCGGTTATTAACTGAATCTAATATAGAATTATTTACAGATTTTATACCATTTAATGGTTGGATATTACAATTGAAATTCACTTTGCTTAACTTTTTATTTAATTGTTTTTTATGACATAATTTAGATAAATGCTTAAGTCTGACTGGTTTTGATACATCAAGCGATTTTCTGAACGACCCTTCAGAAATGTTCATATGTAAATATGGTAATACACCGTATACTTGTGGATGTTTATTGGTAAAGCCCGTATTTTTATTAAATACTATTTTACCTTCAACACTTTCTAACATAAACGCACCTAATTTAGCAGCAAAGGAAACATTACCAGAACGTGTTTTACGACTTCCACCTCTTCCACGACTTCCACCTCTTTTTAAACTTCGCATATTCAAAACCATTTTATAATATATACATAGAAAATAATTTTAGAAAATCAAATAATTAAACTAACTTAAAAATTAATTATAAATTATTATTTAAGAAATGAATGTTATTGTCGCATATTGTAAAATAAATAATGGAATAGGTATGAATAATAAAATACCATGGTTCTTAACGAATGATCTTAAGAATTTCCAACAAATAACATCAAAAACTTTTAAACCGTATACTAAAAATATGATAGTAATGGGTAGGAAAACGTGGGATTCAATACCTGCAAAAAACAAGCCCTTAAAAAATAGAATAAACGTAGTATTAACACGAAATAAGGATGTCCGTCTTAAACACGACATAGAATCATACAAAGATACATTCGTTAAATATGATTTTAATGAAATATTAGAAGTTGCTAAATTAAATAATGAGTTTAATATTAGTAATATTTTTATAATCGGTGGCGAATCTATTTATAAAATGGCATTAGAATCTGAAAATATTTCTAATATTTATGTAACCGAAGTTTATGAAGAATATGAATGTGATACTGTTTTCCCTCAAATAGATAGAGATAAATATATACTATCATATATATCTAATTTTTATAGTGAAAATAATATTTATTATCGATATTTAGAATATAGTAATAAAAATAATAAACAATTAGTTCCATGGGTTAATGTGGAAGAACAATCATACTTGGATACTCTTCATAATATTATTACAAATGGTATTGAGGTTGAAGATAGAACCGGTGTTGGGACATATTCGTTATTTGGTGAAAAATTTACATATAATTTAGAAGACACGTTCCCAGCATTAACAACTAAAAAAATATTTGTAAGAGGGGTCTTTGAAGAATTAATGCTTTATCTTAGTGGAAAAACTGATAATTCTATATTAAATGATAAGAAGATTAATATATGGGATGGAAATACCAGCCGTGATTTTTTAGATAAACGTGGTCTAACTCATTATCCGGAAGGTGATATGGGGGAAACGTATGGATTTAATTTTAGACATTATGGTGCATTTTATGGTTCTTGCAAGGAAGATTATAAGGGATATGGATTTGACCAATTAGAATATGTTCTATATTTAATTAAAAATGATCCCAATAGCCGACGCATTATAATTAATTTATGGAATCCTTCTACTATGAATAAGGCTGCATTACCAGCGTGTCTATGTTTCTATCAATTTTACGTTGATACTCGAAATAAAAAATTAAACTTACAAATCTATATAAGAAGTTCAGATTACTTTTTAGCTAATAATTGGAACACTTTAACAGGGGCCTTTTTAGTTAATATGATTTGTAATCTTAAAGATATTAATTTATCACCTGGTAAACTTACCGTTATAACCGGAGATACCCATATTTACAAAAATCATGTAGACCAAGTCAACGAAAATTTACTAAGAAAGCCTAGACCATTTCCTAAATTAGTATTTAATGGTGGTCAAAAAGATAGTATTTATGATTATAAGTATGAAGATGTTAGACTTATTGATTATTGTCCCTATAAAAATATCAAGGCCCCTATGGCAGTTTAACATTCACCTATTACGGCACCCGAAAAATTAATATATTCATTAAAATCACATTTTTTAGTTCTTTTAGATTTACATTTCATACATTTTTTAGAATATGTCGCGAATTTTTTAGATACTTTATTTGATGGCTTTTTTAATTTCATAAGTTTTTTAAAAATTTTAGATGATTGTTTACATGATTTGCATTTAAATGACTCATGATATTTTTTACATTCGGCTTTAAAATTTTTATCCATTATTTTCAAATAGGCTTTTTGTTTATGATATTTTTTTTTTCTTGAACCAACTCCGGTATAACATATTTTATTATTCATTATATTAATATAATAAATTATTTAAAACACTTTTCCACAAGTAATATAATGACTGTAATTATATTACTAGCTGTTTTTATATTACTAGCTATATCAATTCCGACATTCTTCATTTTGTTTTTTTAAATTAAAATTTAAAAATAAAAAATAGTATAACTATAATGGGATTATTAAGAGCGTCTCTTATATTTATAATAGGAAATTTTACTATATCCTTAATGAAAAAAGAGTATATAAAAAGAATTGATGAGATACCTATCATAGGTCACTTATTCGGTAAAGAAATACAAAAATTAATAATAGAAAATAACTTATACGCGTTGCTATTTATAATAACACTGGTTGAACTAATTCTCTAACCTTTTTAGGAAAAAGGTTGACCAAAAAAAACCTTTTTAGGAAAAAGCTTAGTTTTGTTAAACTTTTTCTAAAAGTTTAAAAGTATCGTTTAGTTTTGTTAAAACTTTCCCTTTAAAAGGTTATGTGGGAAGAAGAACTAAGAATACTTAATACAACAATAACTAAAAAACAACAACTTAATCTTGATATAAAAAATTTCTACATAACAAAAAATAATGGATTAAATTTATACAAAATAAATTATGAAAATGAAACCTATATTAATTTTTTTACAAATGATATAGCTTCATATTTAAATGGACTAAGTCCTATTATGAACGGATGTATTCCTAAGTTTTATAATACATTTAAAAGACTCTATCAAAATAAACATAAAGATCAAAAAGAAATAATACTATTTTATTTTAAAAATCTAAAAAAGACCCGCGAATCAGAATTAAATATTTTATGGGGATTGCTTAAGCCACACGAAAGAGAAGACTTTTTAAGAAAAAGGTTAGTCAAAAACTATTGATTTTTCTTAACTTTATTTTAGTTAATATTATAATCAATTATAATAGTATTATAAATTTCAGCATTATCTACGGCTACTCCATTATAGGTTTTTACACAAACACCTTTTCCACCACAGCATATATGACCGAGTGACCCATTAAATTCGTTTTTAAATTTATTACACCCTTCGATAGATGAAAAGTGAATGAAATATTTGTTGTCATCATCATAAAAACGAATCTTTTCATCGTTCATGTTCATGTTCATGTTCATACTCAAATTTGTTAATATTTCAATTCAATTTTCTTAAACTTAAACCTTTTTAGAAAAAGTTTTACACCTTAGAACATTTAAAATGGCGATTTTTTATAATATAATATAATAAAATTGATATTTAACTTTAAGCATATAATATTAAATAAATGACGACACTTGTTAATGTTAAAGTAAAACATATCCGTCCAACTTATAATACATTACAAGAATGGATGACAAATCCTCAACACGAATATATAGGAAGATGTGGTATTGTATTTATAAATAAAGAACGGTTTCCTAAAAAATCAAGCCAATGGGCAAATCCATTTAATGTAAAAAAAGAAGGAAGAGATAAATGTTTAGAGTTATATGAAATATGGGTTAGAAACAAACTAAAAAAAGAAGGGACAGACGAACTTAAAAAATTAAAAAATAAAGTATTAGGTTGTTGGTGTAAACCAGATAAATGTCATGGAGACATATTAATAAAAATACTAAATGAAATAGAATAATTAGATCAGGGCGTTTTAAATGTTCAAAGGTGTAAAAGGTTAGAAAAGGTTTTCATGCGCCTTCTGAGCCCTACCAGACGGATCATATCCAACACCATCCCAGTCCATTTTTGGAATCCATCGTTGAACGATTGAAGACCTGCCTGGAAATAATCTATCAAAAATGCGTCGATAATATAATTCTTCTTTATTTTTAGGCATATCATCACTATATTTACTAACATCTTTAATACTTTCTTCAAATTCCTCATCTGAAATTTGACTTTCTATAAATGATTTCAAACCATCAATCCAATTATAACCAACCCCATCGCTAAATTGTTCTTTTTGTCTCCACAAAATTTCTTCTGGTAAATAGGGTTTGCCTAAATCATCTGCCGAAAAAGCCTTTCTTAACACATATTTTTCGATTTTTTGTTTACTATCATTAGTTCGTTTAGCTAATTTTAAACTTGGATCAATTGGAATCATCAACTCCATAAATGCTTTATCTAAGAATGGTACCCGTGCTTCAATTCCCCATGACATAGTAGATTTATTTGCCCGTAAACAATCAAAGTTATGAAGTCCTTTTACTCGGTTAACACACTCATTGTGAAATTCACCTTTAGATGGAGCATTATGGAAATATAGATAGCCACCTAAAATTTCATCCGCACCTTCACCAGATAGCACCATTTTAATTCCTAGTGATTTTATTAGTCGCGACATAAGAAACATCGGTGTACTTGCTCTAATTGTAGTTACATCCGGTGTTTCTAAATGCCATATCAAATCTTCTAAACAATCGATTCCTTGTTGGACTGTAAAATGAAATTCATGATGATTAGACCCGAGAAAATCAGCTACTTTTCTAGCGTTGATTAAGTCTGGAGCACCTTCCAACCCAATTGAAAACGTGTGCAGTTTTTGCCCCCATACGGACGGTTTAGATTTAAGTAGACGACTTGTAATCGACGCAATAAGACTAGAATCTAACCCCCCTGATAGTAGAACTCCAAAGGGCACGTCAGACATTAATCTTTTATCAACCGCCGAAGTCAACGAATCTCTTATATTTTTGTCCAACCCAACCGATGATTTTAGACTTATAGAATACTCCTGGTTATCCCATTTAGGATTAAAATATTTAACAAAACCTAACATATGCGATGATGATGTAGAGGTTTCAATCGTTAAATAATTACCCGGTGGAAATAATTCAATCGTTTTACAATCATCAATCAAACATTTCATCTCAGATGCTACCATAATTTCATTACTTTCGGTGTTACCATAGTAAAGGGGTATAATACCAATTGGATCTCTGGCAACCAACACTTTTTTATTGAGTTTATCATACAGAATGAACGAGAAGATTCCATCTAACATTTTAACACAATCTTGACCAAATTCCTTATATAAATGGATAATGACCTCACAATCACTTTCTGTGTTAGGCACATATTTGTTATGCAGCACCGTTTTATACAGTTCTTTATAATTATAAATTTCACCATTCACCGATAAAATATAGTCATCGTTGTCAACTATTGGTTGAGAACCATGGTCTACACCAACAATCGAAAGACGTTCGTGGGCTATTAAAATATTATTAGTGGCATCAACATAGATACCATTCCAATCTGGTCCACGGTGCCGTATTCTTTTAGATAAATCTAAAATATGTTTCCGCTTTTCTGAAATAGAATCAGCATCTTGTATAGTGTTAGATGACCTATTTCCAACAAATCCGCAAATTCCACACATATATTATATTCTTATAATTATCTTTAATTTAAAATCAATTTTTATTAACAAAAAAATACTTTTTAAAAAAAATACTTTTTAGGAATGTTTGTTTTTGTCTAAACTTTTTATGAAAAAGTTTCTTTTTATGAAGGTTTCTTTTTATGAAAAAGTTTCTTTAATAAATCGGTCCCTTTCACTAATAATTGTATCTAAACGCTTAAAAACATCCATAAAAAACATTGGAATAAAAATTGTGTAAAATGTATTCGACCTTAAACTACTAGTACATTTATGTCTAAAATCTTCTAATTCAATATCATATGTGGCTGCATGATATTCTTTCACTTTATCTATTATTATATGGATAATATTGGTAAAATAATTAGTATCCAAAATATCATTAGTAATATATGTAGTCATTAATTCGGTATCTAATGTATTATCTATTATTTTATGATGATCAATTCTATTTGGAACACATGCTTTAAACAATTCTTTTGTTGTAGAAACGAGTTCTACAAATACCATTTTATCTGGGGGTGATTTAGTTAATTTATATTTCAATTCTATTAAAAATAACTTTTCTTCTATGATTTTACTATAGTCTATATCATTTTTATAGTGATTAAAAAAACTTATTTCATTTTCATCGTTCATAAACTCAATCGATTTAACTATATCATTTTGATCATTATCTATTGATGCCATTAATACATTGTATTCATTAGATTCTTTAGGTAATTCCCGTTTATTAACTAAATTACTATGATATAATTTTAGTAAAACATATGTATTTATTCGTTTATCTAACATACTCCATAAATTATAGTTAAAGATGTATTTATTTATATGTTTTATTAATTGAATCATTTTTAACAATATATTAGTTTCTGTATTAACAATTGAATTTATTAACTCATATATTTTTTTAGATTCATCAATTAACTTATGATTGTATTCAGTATTATTTGTAAACACTATATTTGGAAACTTAACTATTAAAAACACTGTTAATAATTTTTTAGTAAATTTGTAGTCAATACTTTTTAAAAGTTTTTTATTCTCGAAAGTATATTTACTATAATTTTCTAACAGATTTATTAAAAATTTATTAAAAGAATCTATTATTTTAATATTTAATAATAGTTTTATTAAACCACTATAAGTATTTTCTTGAATCATCAACTTAAAATCACATGTATTGAATGTCTTAAATAAACTATATGTGTGATACAAATTTATCATATAAAATATATTTATATTATAAAATGGATAAAGTTTTATATACGAAAGAAACAATTGTTCGAAATACGTTTTATATTACATATGCGTGTTTATTAACAACTGGAACAATAACATTTATTGAAGCTATGAGAACGAATGATCCAAAAATTCGCAATATTTTAAATCTTGAGACTGTTATTTCAGTTGTCGCCGCCTATTTTTATTCAGTATTTATGAAAAAAATTGAAAATAGAGATATAAATTACAAAGAAATTAATGTTACAAGATATTTAGACTGGTCTATAACAACACCATTTATGTTATTAGTATTATGTCTTGTATTTGGTTATAATAATAAAACTAAATTAAAAGCCGGATTTTTCTTAATAATATTAATATTAAATTATTTAATGTTAGGATTTGGCTATTTGGGTGAAACTAAACAACTAAATAAACATATAGCATGGGTGTGTGGTAGTGTTTCATTTATTGGATTATATGGATTATTATATGTCACCTTTATCCATGGTAAAAATATATTTGATAATAAAATTATATTCTGGTCATTTTTAATATTTTGGTCTGGATACGGAGCATCATATTATCTCGATGATGAAACTCGTACTATAAATTATAATATACTGGATTTATTCTCTAAATGTTTTGTTGGTATATTTTTCTGGGCATATTTAACAAAAGTATTAGTTATATTTTAAATTATAAAATCTAGTATGATATTAATGTGGGCAAATTACACTTATAATTTTCCAATTGTTAAAGTTGACTTTAATAAAACTATTAATAATAATGCCGAATTTAATGATTTTTTAGTTAATTGGACTTTATTGTACCAAAATAAAACAGATTTCAGTTTTATATTTAATACAGTTGAAGTCGGATTAGTTAATCCGAAATATTGCTTTAAGATGACGAAATTTATACGTAAATTAAAAAAATTTCCACATCAATATTTACAAAAAAGTATAATTATTGTATCTAATTCATACATTAAATACTTATTAAATTTAATATTTAGGATACAAAAACCAGTTGCCCCCGTATATATATTTTCATCTAATGAACCAGTAAATTATGATTTACTTTTAAACAAAATAGAAAACAATGAATTAGATAATTTTAATGTAGTGTATCCTTAACTTGTAAAATAATACAGTTATTCCTATTGTTTATCTAAATCAAATTCCATTAGAAAATTACCATTACCATCTAAAATATTAAAATAAATGATGCTTGGTGGTTTATTATTTTCAGTTAAATATTTAGATAAATCTTCCGGAAACTGTGGGTTCAGACATTCATTTTCTTGATCATATAATGGATAATAACCAACATCCATTTTATCTTTATTAGTAAAATTAATGAATAACATACCCAATCCTTTTTGTTTTCGTTCAGTAATATATATTTGTATTAGTTCCTTTAATCTACTATTAATAATATTGGCGTAACTATTTAATTGGGCTTCCATTTCATTATGATAATCTGTAAATCTTTAAATAAGTTTCCCCACAAATTCACATAAATCAAGCAATTTATATTTAATTCGACGACTTTCATTATAACTATCATGTATTCCTAATAATATCTTATGTAAATCATTATAATTATATTTAGAACACTTAAATTCATTCGAAGTCGTTTTTATAAGTTGGGAAATACATATAATAGTATTTTCAAATAAGTCCGTATTTGTAATCGAATTATTTAGACTTTGAATAAAGAAATCTATATTACTCTTAATAATTTCAATCGTTATCATCTTATTGTTATACAATTCGCCTAAAAATTGCGAGTATCCAGCCTTAAATACCTTTTCCAGATTATCTTTACAAAATTGGTCATATTCTTCTTGTTTCGTCATTTCCATATCAACTTCCACAGATTTATTAAATATTTCTCGATAATCATTACATTTTTCATCAATTAAATATAAAATCTTATACTTAACTTCTAACATATTAAGAAATTTAACATAATATGGACAATATATTGGCTGCATAACAGCCTTTGAAAATATACTATTAATAAATGATACTAATAAATTAGTTAAATCTTCGGGTGAAAGTGATTTTTCATAGTATTCTAATATCTTAGTTGAAATAGTTTCAAAATTTTTAGGAGATAATTTATTCAATAAACTATTTATCTCATATTTATATTTATCTAAATCATTATTAATTTCTTTTTTTATAGTTGTTTTTTTTAATCTCCATTTATTTATATCCATTATTTCATTTGATTTATTTTCTTTATTAACCTGAGTATTTTTACCCTTTTTATAATTTTTATTATTTTTTTCGTGATATGTTATACCATAGTTATTATCTATAATATTATTAATATTATCTAGAACACTTTTTAACTCATCATCTATGGTATAATCATTATCATTTTTGATTTGAGTAAAAACTTCATTTGAATAGATGTTTTTTGACATACTATATATTATTCCGCAATTAATTTTTAAGTATATTTTTATGAATAAAAATAATTTATATTATATATTAAATGATTGAAATATATTTAGCGTCTCTTTTATTTGGACTTGGTACTATGTATAATAAATCACAAAAAAATAAAGATAGGGTTGAATCAAATGATAATGAATCAAGTGATAATGAATCTAACCCTTATAATCAGCATAATTTAAAAAATATCGAAAATGCCGAAAACGATTTAGCTAAAAAATTAGATACAAAATGTAAAACTATTTTACCTCGAAGTTTTTCAAATCTTTTAGATTCTAATACTTCTAAAAAGTTAGATATTAATGATAATGTTGATATATTAAAATATGTCCCGAAAAATGATAATGCCATTAAAAGTTCGTTAACTGGTAGTGAAATTTCTATTGAAAATTTTATTTCGAGTAAAACAATTGGTAGAGAAAACTTTGACGATGTATCAACTAACACCTGGGCTATACCACATTTTGGAGGTAAAGCTACACAAAATATGGATGTAAATGGATATAAAAGCAAATTAGACATCCATACAGGGCGTTCTGATTTTAACTTCCATAAAAAAGAAACGAAGAATTTCTTTAAACCAAGTAAAGACATTTCTTTTATTAATGGGGCTCCTAATGTAATAGATAAACTAGAAGATAGATATGTCAAATCAAATAATAGAAAATCCGAATTACCATTTGAACAAATAAAAGTTGGACCTGGATTAGGTAAGAACTATAATAGCAAACCAACCGGTGGGTTTCATCAATATGATATAAATGATTTAGTTAGACCTAAAAATATCGATGATTTACGTGTTTTATCAAACCCTAAGGAAACATATAAAGGACGTATAATTTCGGGTAAACATATTGATAAACGGACCGAGACTTCCCAAGTTGGAAAATATAGACCAGATACATTTTATCTTAATACACAATCGAGATGGAATAAAACGACCGGTGCTAATCTTAAATCAAAAGCCGATGAAACATTTATTATGCCTGCAGTAAATAAACGCCACGGTAATTATTCGGGTAATGCTGGACCGGCAATCGAAAAAAATCAGACACAACGCTCCAACGTTCAAAAATCGTTGTCACAAAGAGGGCAAAAGTCCTTAAAATTAGGTAAATCTCAGGCAGGGGCTTGGACGGCTGGCACTGACGGTGCTGACGGTGCGGACGGTGCTGACGGTGTGTTTGAACCGTTCCAATCCAAAATTAATAATGAAAAACCTAGGACCAAATTTGATATATCTAATTATGGGAAAGCTGGTATTAAATTAGGTCCTAATGAAAGAGATACCACACAAAATAAATCAGTTATAACAAATGTTGTATCAATAGTTAAATCTATAATATCTCCTTTACAAGATAAAATGAAACGAACTAAAAAACAAAATATAGAGGGAAATCCTAATATTAGTGGTTATATTGGTACCAGCATTCCAGAAAAAGCTACAGTATATGATCCAGATGATATTGCGCGAACAACTATAAGAGAAACGACTGAAGTTAATGAACATGAAGGTAATATTGACAGTGGTATAAAGAAACTAACAGTATATGACCCAAATGATATTGCACGAACAACTATAAGAGAAACGACAGAAGTTAATAATCATAAAGGTAATATTGACAGTGGTATAAAGAAACTAACAGTATATGATCCAAATGATATTGCTAGAACAACTATAAGAGAAACGACTGAAGTTAATGAACATGACGGTAATATTGACAGTGGTATAAAGAAACTAACAGTATATGATCCAGATGATATCGCAAGAACCACTATTAAAGAAACCACAGAGGTTAATAAAATGGAAACCCAAGTTAAAGGTGCTACTAAATTAACAGTGTATGATCCAAATGATGTTGCTAGAACAACTCTTAAAGAAACGTTAATTCATGATGTTAGGGATGGTAATATCGACGTTCAACGAAATGCGAAACATACCGATTATAATTATGCCTCCGCAAAACGGACTACGAAAGAAACAACTATATATAATAAACATAATACTAATGTTGCTTACGCGAAAGGAGGGGGGGCTGGTTATTTAGCTGCTAATCCATTTGCTCCTAGTACTCTTAAACAACTAACATCTAATAATAAATATTCAGGGAACGTAAGTTCCTCTATTAATAATAAAGGCGGATACACTACAAATAAATTTGAAGCACCCGCAACATTAAAACAATTTACGTCCGACAATTATTACGGAGGATCTGCGAATTCTTCAGATAAAAAAATGGCCGATTACACCGGAATGTTAAATGCCGAAACAAACCCTAATAAAGAAATAATTTCTAAAGGTCGCACACCTACACAAACAGGTGTTAAAGTTATGGCAAGCTCTGGTGAACAAGGCTTTGTTGGGTTAAATAAACAAAATGTTAACTTTAATACACGAGAACGAAGCAATATATCGGTTTCAAATGGTGGTAGTATATCAAGTAATGGTCTCGGTAACACGGTCACACGAACCGGTGTAAGTCTTTCAACCAGAGGATTAGAAGATAACATTAATCCTAAAAATTTATCTCAATTAGATAATAATCCATATGCATTGTCAATTAATCGACCTCCAGTAGCAGCAGACCCCGACACCGACACCGACACAGACTCCGATTACTTCGGAGGTATTTAATCGTTTAATCGTTTAATCATCTTGTTCAGGTTCTTCTAATATTTTAACAAGACCCGCTTCATATAACTTATATAAATTTTCCATTTCCATTTTTTTAGTTCTAAAATGTGATATATCTTTAACAAAGAATATATGTTTATTTAAATCGACACACCACGATACATTTAATTTAGGATTTTTTAATACATAATAATTTGGTGACTTATTTATTTTTAATACCCCCCCACACCGATATTTACCATCATATGTAATATATTTAATCCACAACCCAGTTTCCACATCCTCATAATTTTCGGGATTAATTTGGATGTAGCCTTTTAACTTCTCTTGGATCAATTCCACATCATCGCTAATTAAATCTTGTTGTGTTATCGATGGTTTCACATAACTATTATTGACATCATTAATCTTCATTACTAATATAGTATATGTTTTTTTTAAGCAAACTTTTTCATAAAAAGAAACTTTTTCATAAAACAAACTTTTTCATAAAAGAAACTTTTTCATAAAAGTTTAGACAAAAACAAACTTTTTCTGAAAAAGTTTATTTGATTAATAACGTCTGTAAATGCTCTCTATTCTTTTTCTGAACCACATTCGGATAAATATGGTTTAATTTAATTAAACCGTTTTTAAGATTTGTTATTTCTTTAGGGCTTAACGAATTCCTAGAACCATACTCTTCTAAAAGTTGTGTATTTTGTTTTCGAACCATTCGGGCAATCAGAGCGAGTGCTGATGGATTAATGTATTTAGGTGTATTTTCTGGCATTTCTGGCATTTTTTTTATTACTTAAAAGTATATGAATAATATAATTCAATCACAAATGTCTGAACAAGAATATCAATTTTGTAAAGAACAATTAACAACAACAGTTAAATCTTATTTAGAATTAGATGACCAAATTAAAGCCTTGAATAAAGCATTAGTTGAACGGCGTAAACAAAAAATAAAAATGACGAATGAAATTTTAGAAATGATGAAAAAATTTGAAATAGATAACATGAATACTAAAAATGGACGATTAATTTATAGTGTGAATAAAACATTCAAACCCCTAAATAAAACAAATCTATTATCTGGTCTTAATATGTATTTTAAAAATGACGACCAAGCAAAAACAGTTACACAAGTTGTATTAGACAATCGTGAAAAAGTTGAAAAGGTTAATCTTAGACGAACTATAAATAAAAAATTTTAGCTATACCGTTAGTATAAAACTGTCTAAGCTCTTGTTCGTGTTTAATAATCTAAGGATTCTTATGGAGAACACACCTCCCATCAGCACCAACACCAACACACCAACACACCAACACAGCAATCCAACACCGCAACACACCAATCCAACACACCAACACCGCAACACCTCATAACCGGGTTAGTAGTATCTATTGACTTCACACACTAAATTTTTTACCTTTCCTCGCGAACAATAACCACGACGGACGTTCCCTTCGCACATCTGAACGAGTTCTACCAGACGAGTTATATCGTCGTCCATAAGGTGCGCGTTTTTTGCCTTTATTGCTTCTGACTTTGCGAGTTTTGCTTGATGATTTAGTAACTTTATGCCCTTTAAATTTGGACCCTGAACGAGTTCTACTATGAGGACCATAAGCTCCCCGTTTTTTACCTTTATTACTTCTAACTTTTCTACCACCAATCATTTTATAATATATCCGCCGAAAATAATATTCACAGAAAATAATATTTTAGGATTATAATGGTTAATTTATATTTATTGTGTATTATAATTCCATTTTTAATAAACTATATTTTACTAACTATATTTAAAACAATGGAAACATCCTCTAAAATAATCTTTGGTTTTTTGTCTACGTCCCTAATAATATATGTGTTATTTAAATATAAAGACCAATTAGACGATATTGAAAATAAATTTGTTAAATATACATTAGTGATATTTCTACTATTCTGTATATATAAATTTGTTGAAACAATTTATGCCTATGGACCTATGAATACTTATAGTATTATTCTTATTATTGTAGTAGTAGGTGTCTTATTTATCTTAATGAATCTTAGGGCATTCAATAATGCATTTAATAATGTTTACCCAGTTAAATAAATAAATAATTTATATTGTATTTAATATATGAATTTATTAAATATTTTATTAGCAAGTTCTTTAATCGCTTTAGTTATAATTGGACTAATTGGGATAGATAACGTTACTGAACAAATAATGTTATTTTTAGGACTATTAATTTTAGGGCTTATTATTTCCTTGATACTACCTAAATCATTAAATCAACATAATAAACATAATAAACATAATCAACTTAATCAACTAACAAGTCTTAATAGTAAAGTGTATCAAAATCAAAATAATATAGTTGTGGATAATGTTCATCTAAATAATATTGACACATTGAATTCAATGAGTTCGGATAATTCAATGAATAATGTGAATAATGTGAATAATGTGAATTCAACAAATCTTAACAATGCCGAATTAAATAATTTAAAAAAGATGTTAGAAGCAGATAAACAAATATATCAACAATTGAACGAACATGATCAAAATAAAATAAATAATTTTAGAGAACTTCACAATCCACCAATCCCTAATAATAACTCTGATGATTGTGTAGCAAATTTATCATGCGTCATAAAAGAATGTTAGGTAATATTAGGTAATATTAGGTAATATTAGGTAATATTAGGTAATATTAGGTAATATTAGGTAATATTATGTAAGTGACAGAAGTCTAAATCCTTCTTTTTATTTTTTTTACATTGATACCCCTTATTAAGACCCGTTTTTAAAATAGAGTTACATTTTGTTTTATCTATATATTTTGATGTAATTTCCTTTATTTTGTCAAAATCATTCCGTAATAAATAGAGTTGAATTTCAAAATATTCAACATGAATTCCTTTAAATGGGTAAGTATTTTCGATTAGTGGTAAATAGCCACTATCATTTCTACAATACGGACACTTACGGATATGTCGTATATTTTTAGATACATCTGATTTAAAAGTATTTAATATACAATTGTAGTGGAATTTATGACCACATTTTATAGTAATGTCGTTTGTATCTAATGTGTCATAACAAATTGGACAATCATTTTCAGAATTTTCTATTTTTTCTAATTTTTCACACATTTTTAAATCTTACTATTTAATAAGTTATTTTTTTTATGTTATTTAAAAAAAATGTTATTTTTTAGATGACTTATAAATAATATAAACTATTATATTAGATGAATGTTATATTAAAACATAATGATATTAATATATGTGACCTAACAATAAAGAAGCAAATAAATATTAGTAATGATTACACGAATTATCCTATTAAATACAAGAATTCTAATTTAATTATACAAACACCGATTGTATTTCTACCCTTTGGAATAAATAAATTTAATAATAAAAGCTATATTGATTTTTCGTTTATTAATAGTAAAAATGATAAAAATATGCGAGAATTTAAAACCAACATAATAAATATTAACAATCATCTTAAAAATAAATTTAGTTCAAAACGTAAGTTTGTGTCAAGCTTTAAATCAACCGAATATTATCCAGATAGATTAAGACTCTCATTTAGCGAAGATATATTAATATTTAATGAGGTAAAGAATCTAATTACACATGAACATATTAAATCTAAAATTTATGTTAAGCTTCTTATTTGTCCCCAATTCTTATGGCTTACAAACGACGCTTATGGTTCTAATACTTATGGTATTAGGTGGAATATCCAACAGATGAAAATATACTCTAAACCGATGCTTGAAACTTACAGTTTTATCGAGGATGAAGTGAATATTGATAAATATATAAAAATGATGCGGTGTGGTGTTCCACATCAGGCTATAAAAAATAAAATGATGGAAGAAAAGATTGATTCAGGTTTGCTTGATAAATTTCTACCACAAACAACTATAAATTATGTGTCAGAACAACCCTTTAAACCACCAAAATTAAATATAAAAAAAAGAGAATCAAAACCTATAAAAGAAGAGGATACATCAGGATTTAGAATGACGCTTGATGTTTTAAAAAATATAAAATTAAAGAAAACACCTATAAAGGAACATGTCCACCCCTTTACACATATGAATCCATTTATAAATGTAGATGAATTACATGCTATTAAACGTAAAATTCTTAATGAATAAAAATTTAACTAATTATTTAACACTTTTCCTTAACAATATGGAATCTACAGTCATCTTCTATAATTAATACATGAACTTTTCTTAGAAAACATTCGGGGGTTGATTTCACATCACCAAAGGCCTTTGAAGCACCTATATCGACTCGCCAAATACGATTATCATACGACGAATTTATACCTCTATTATACATAAATTGCGGCGAATGACCCATCACCATACCTTTTATAACATTCGTGTTATCTCTTAAATTTTTAATATTAAGGTTGTTTATAGTTTGTTTGAAAGATGCTATACTTTTAACTTCGTCCCATTCATCCATATCACTATATTTCCGTGACCAAAATGGTGAATCTTCATCATTATCTGTATGATATAAATTACCTATATTTTCGGTGCTAGTTCCAAGCAACCAATTTTTAATACTACTATTAATATCATTCATCGAATATTTATTGGCACATTGTGGGGAAATAGAACCATGCACGAAAAGCCAACTACCAACTTGAAGCACCGAATATCGGGTTAATGCCAATCTACTAGATAATAGACCACCAGGTTTAAATGCGTCTAATCGCTCTTTATAGCCAAATGGAAACTTTGAATTTTGCTCGTATTTCCCATTGAAAAAGTTGCCGAATTCATGAAACTCTCGTGGACTAACATATCTGAAATCTCCATCGACATTCATTAATTCATGATTCCCAAAAATACTAAATAAGGCACCACCTACTGCTTTTGCCTCTCTATGCAAATTCTCAAATAAACTGATTATTTTAAGATCTGAACCTTCATCTTTAACTAAATCGGCGTCTTCATCTGAACATAAATTATTAAATAATTTACTGGGTCTTACCCGATCAATCTGATCTCCAAGTTGAACGACATAGGTATCCCCTCCCGTCCAATGAATATTATTTATATCGCGGGTATTATCTGAAATAGAATTATCAATAACACCTCCTAATTTTAAGGCTTTAATAGCAACCGATAAATCACCATGTATATCTCCAATAGCAATTAGTTTACTTACCTTTGGAAACACACAGCGGTCAATATCGTAATTTTGAAATATATCCGATAAATTTGATGAATTTTTCTTTAATGATTTTTTTCTAAATGATGTGAATGATTTTGACCTTCTAATATTACTATTACTATTACTATTATAATCAGTACAACTAGTACCAGTATTACTATTACTATTACTATTACTATTACTATTATAATCAGTACAACTAGTACCAGTATTACTATTACTATTACTATTACTATTACTATTACTATTATAATCAGTACAACTAGTACCAGTATTATTATTATTACTATTACTATTACTATTATAATCAGTATTAGAACCACTAACTGAATGTGTTCGCCGTATTTTTTTAATTTGTTTTATTTCATCTAAAATCATTTTTTTTAGCGGCTCTTTCTTTATATAGGGTTTAATATACATATTTGTATACCCTTTAATTTTTAATTTTACAGCCAAGTTTACGAGAGATGGGCGTTCTAAAAAATCAATTTGTTTTAAATTCATATTAATATAATATGATATAAAAATATATATAAATAAACTTCATAATTATATTAAAAAATATGTTCATTTATTTTTAAATATTATGTTGAAGCTCTTCTTTTTCGTTTTTTCGATGATCTATATTTAAAATACGAATTGGTTGAAGCTCTTCTTTTAGGTTTTTTCGATGATGACCTTTTTAATAGTTTTTTTTTTAGACGTATTGTTTGTTTAATTCTAAATTCTGTAATTTTTTTTTCGGCGACCTTTTTCATAAACATAGGTAGCATTATTAGTTTAATATTCGGGTTAATAAATTTATATTCTTCTGTTAATTGTTTAGGTGTCATATTTATAGGTAATATATCGTGATATGGAGATTTTTTATTTATATTAATAAAATTTTTTATACGTGGTGTAACTCTTACAAATAAATGTTCGTATTTTTTTAGTATTTTTTTAGGTAAATTTAGTTCATAATCGTCAGCTATAATAATTTTTTTTAAATATTTTAAATCAACACTATTTGGAACTATTAATTCTGAAGTAGTTCTAATATTATTTGAAAATAATTTACTATTAATTTTATGGTCAGTATCAAAATGAATAGTATATCCCAATGAAGATGTCCATGGACTTTCAGTGTCGTTAAAATGAAATCCATTATTATCGATTGAATTTAAATAACATTTTTCTGTATCGCATATAGAACTATCAAATAATAATATTGTCTCGTATGAATTATTAAGTATAATATTTTCACCTTCAGATTCTAATATCAAAAAAAAACATCCTTTTGCCTCTCCACTAAGACAATTCGTATTAAACATTGGGGTATTTTTATGTTTTATTATATTTGCGTCGCATAATTTTCGATTTGTACCTCCTTGGGTTCCTTTAAAATTATAGTTATATCGTTGCGATTCTTCATTTGAAAGAAGTTTTCCTTTATGAAGAATCGAATGTAAATTATCAGTATATGTAGAATGTAATAAAGTATTTATACCAGATACTTTTTTAAAATTCATATTAATATAATATAATATAAATAAACTAGTTACGTGTTAGCATAATATTATGAATTTTATTGTAATTTTCAAAATGTTCGGTATCTTGTTTAGAAACATATTGTAACCTATTTGCTTCTTTTTCTTCTTTTATTGATTTCGCTAACTCAATTTCCATTAATTCTTCGGTGGTTAATTCTTTAATAGTAGAGCGAGCAGCATTCACTTCATTTATTGAATTATACGTATTATATTTAGTGTTTGGATCAACTAACCGAGTTGTAGTATGAGCTTCCTTATAATCTGTATAATTCATTGATTTAGATTTACCGGTATAATTATCTATTTTATCAGTTCCCAATTCTTCACAATTATTGTCACTATTCATAAACATTTCTATTGGGTTTTGATGTTTTATTAAATCAGAAGATACTTTTACATTTGAATTAAACATACTATTAAAATTACCAGTAGTAATACTACTATCTTTTACTATATCTTCACTGTCAAACGAATTTGATTGAGACCAATCACCATACCCATCATCATTGACATTGCCTATCCGATGCTTATCATAAATACTATTAAATTTATTTACACTAAAATTATCCTTAGAAAATTGTGTATTTTGAAGATTTGTTTTAGATTGCGTTTCTATATATGAATTAGAATTATTTTTCAATTCATTAAACTGTTTATCATTTTGTTTTAATTTATAGGCTTCATACAAAAATTTAAATGCCTCATTAATAATATTAAAATTCCGAGCATCGCCATTATTTTTATCAGGGTGGGTTTGTAGGGCAAATTTCTTATATTTATCTTTCAAATCTTGTAAAATTAATTGTTGACCTGAAGAATACCCGAAAAGCTCATACGGATCTATATCATCTAATAGACTAGACTGCTTGACTTGACTAGGGAGTTGTTGTTGTTTCGGATTATTTGGTTGATTTAAATGATTTACATCATTTTTAGAACTCAGTTGAGGTATATTCAGTGGAGCTGCTTCTCGTTCACCTTGTTTATGCCTTAAAACTGTCGGGTCCATTTGATAATTAGATAAATCATAGACCCTATTTACATGACTATTTATTTTGGTAATATTATTTTGGGCCTCATTAATATAACTATAAATTTCAATTATAAAATTACTTACATTATTAAATCTATCTTGTGGTATTTGATTTTGTATGCTGGTTTGTTGCTTCATCATCATGTCAAGTTTAGATTTAACATCATCTATATTTGTTGGGAGTATATTAACTTTTAAGGTTTTCTTTATATCATCCATCTCCCCGACATTCAATCTGTATAGATTTTTTAATGAATTAAGATATTCCATTAACAATTTAAAATAAAAAAAAAAAAAAAATTAAACTAAACTAATTTATACTTACAAAACATAAATACTATTTAACTATAAATTCTATAAAAATTTTCAACATCTTTAATCGATTTT
>Ga0206125_10000555_pt1 | contig 47513 bp, 41 predicted proteins | sample Helgoland_Spring_4_FD_148598 | JGI IMG/M metagenome (GOLD analysis project Ga0206125, IMG submission 148598) | Pelagic subsurface seawater microbial communities from Kabeltonne, Helgoland, North Sea - Helgoland_Spring_Bloom_20160331_1 | ecosystem: Environmental > Aquatic > Marine > Epipelagic ... | reverse complement strand
TAATGCGCCGTTCCGAAAGGAACCCCACATTTATCTTATTCAAGATATGGCCAGGTAGCTCAGTCGGTAGAGCAGGGGACTGAAAATCCCCGTGTCGGCAGTTCGATTCTGTCCCTGGCCACCATTTATTTTTTTTAAAATCAACAACTTAGAGCCGATTCACATTGCGTTCAATCATCGACTGTCTCTCAAGGGGCAAATAGGGGGTAATTGGTGCGCTGAAAACATCACCGCGCATAATTTTTTAGGCAGGCTCTGCGGCCCAACAATACTGGCTTAAAAATAACCCACTCTGTCAGCTCCTTGTCCGTAGGCGTCTTTGAGAATGGGTGTAACGATTCGTCAAATTTTGACCCTAGGATCAAAAGGCGCACTTAAGTACTAAACAGGTAAATACTCGGTACACGATCAGTTCTACCCCATACACTTCGACCTACCCTTAGTCCCGAAGTTTGAGCTGGTCTAAAAACGTTTCTTTCCAGAGGCTTTTTTTATTGGTTAGAGGCTCGATGGCTTACCTTAGTAATAGGCAGCTGTTTGCCCTAAGTGGGCGTTTTATACTTAGCTCTAACACTAAATGATTTACTCGCTAATTAGGTACGGTTTAGCTAAGGATTTGTCAGTGTTCTAGGTAATGCTTCAACTAAGGGTCATTTTTTCTTCTGTGGAAGTCGCCGCTCATAGCTCCACGCATTTTTTTATTGTCTTCTCAGGAGCCAGCAATTCCGTCGTTATTGATGTACCTTTTCTCATGGGGCTTTAATGGTTCACGCGTAGCCGCAGGCTTATGAAGGGCCTTACGACGGGCCTTCTCTAGTGGAGACTTATCACTGGCAAATTCATAAAAGGGCGCATCTTTTTTTATTTCATAGTGCTTACCCACTTTTACTGTTACTGCTGGATTGGCTTCCACAATATCAGCATTTTTTTTACCACAACGCTTACATTTCAATCTTGAACGCTTTCTACGCGCATCGGCTACGCCCCGCAATCCTCTTAATGATTCCAGCGGGACCTCATACTTGCAGTTCCAACAGCGAATTTTGTACATTCTAGTAGCCCTTTCTCAACACCTAGTTATGCTTTACGTTAATGACGCTGACCAAAGTGAGCGCTGATCGACTGTTATGAGTATTCTACCGACAGTTGAATATTTCAACCACAATCAATACACAATCAATACACAATCAATACACAATCGGGTGACCGTCAACGCTTGTTACTGCTTGGGCTTCCCTTTCTAATTGTGGTGGAGGACTGTAAACGTAGGAGTGTCAGGCAAACAGTGATCAGTATGCGGCCACTGCAAAAGCTTTACTCGCAGGGCCCCCTGTAATCCCCCTATTTATCTACCACTACTTGACCCTACTAGCGCAGTCTTTCAATCACAGACACAACATCAAGCCGTTACGATTGTATTCTTGACCAAATTGGATCAAGGCAGGCGAGGGTACAAGGCGGCAACTCCAGTTTCAGAATCAGGCAGTTTTGACGCGCTAGTCGCCGACAATCCACTTGGTATAGGAAGAAGAGACCGTGCCTCCAGCGCGCTCGAGGGCGGCCGAGTGCGGGCAAAATTCGTTTCTAGTACCGAGGCTTTTTTAAAGGCTCTACTATTTGGTTTGTCGATCCAACAACTCCTCTCGAACTACAGGAATCTCACAATGCGCATCAATGGCTAAATCCACTTGATCGACATTGGCATTGGTTAGTGTGCTGTTGATCTACTTCCCATATGGTGGTCCAATAGTTCACTAATATGAAATCCGTTGTATCGTTAAGAAAATGACAGATAAAGGGTCAGAAAATTGTAATAAAGGAGAGAGTGATCTTGCTGTGAAGATCATTTTGTCTGCTATAAGCTTAGGGTTTTTATATGTACTTGTTATTGGTGGAATAGGAAGAGCCGCATTTTTTATTCTTGGAGTTCTATTCGGCCTTTTTCCTTTAATGTTAATTCTATTTTTTCTTAAAGTCTGTGTTAACTCCATGAAAGGCTATTTTGAAAAAGGTGGAAAGTCTAAAACTGAACTGGCTAACGGATATAAAAGCAGAACTCCCTCTCTTCTATCTCGTAAGTTCTTTGGTGCCCTATTCTGGGCTATTTTCGGTGTAGCATTTTTTTTGTGGGCGACGGTGTTTTCTTACGATGCGCTTAGATTTGCAATGACTGGAGAGGGTGAGCCACCCTCAATTCAAGATGATGGTGTCCCACGGTTCAAATAATAACGCAGAATTGTCACCTGAACGGGGAAGCCTAATCTCATGCTTGTCATGGAGTTAATATTGGGGAAAAGGTCAAACCCCTCATGAAGATAAAAAGCATTTGTTCATCTCAATGTTTCATTCTTAACATGCTTGGCTTTATATAGAACCCTTGTTCCACTCATCCCAACGACCTTGCATGACTTTCACTCACTCGCTCAATAGTCATCAAATCCGTGCTGCAATCCACTCTACTAAACGCTCTTTCGTAGAGGTTTCTCATGGGTTAATTCTATAACTTTGCATGATCAACACCATGGTTTCGTATTTCTTTTTTCCAGTAGTTTTAGCAATTCTTTCAATAGCGTTGGATTAGGATGCTTGCCGTCATGTACCCAAGCATTTCTGGCTCTCATCGCCTTCTTAAGAAACTTTTTCTCGTCCCAAAAAATCTTTTCTGCCTCAAACAACTTAGCCACGCGATCTTGGTTATCATCCCTTGCGTCAATTCTATTTCTATTGCAAGCGGCTTTCAGGAATCGTTCCATCCCTGAAAAAGCAACAAACGCCGTAAACGGAGTCCGCTCTTCGCTGTTGGTAGCAACGATGTGCTCGACGTTATATCGTTCATACCAGCTAGGATCTATTTGCCACAAACTCTTTAAGCTATTTAGCTCGTCACTAAGTTTTTCACTATCCTTAGTCTTCGCGCTCGCGTCGAGCTTATTTCGCATATTGGACAACTTTGCGTCAAGCATTTTTTTGTCCTCTTCTGCTGAACGCCATTCATCCATCGCTTGCGATAAATCTCTCTCGGTTTTAGTACGCTCTGACCTGATTTGCTCTAATTCTTCTTTGTATTCTTGTTCTTGCTCTTCCAGTATCAAAATCCGATCGTTCTGAGAATTGCGCTGAAACTCCAATTGGTTAACTGCATTACTCTTGTCACTCGCATCAGATTCAGCTTTATCCTTTTCTCTATAAAGGCCGTCAATTTCCTTCTGCTTCTTCAGATGATATAGAAAATTGGTACCCCATAAAAACAGTGCTATTACAAAACTGACAAGCCAAATCCATTGATTTTTTTGCCATAATTTTCTCAGGCCTCGCTTATCCGTTAGATAGTAATCTGCGTTTTTTAGAAACGCTAGCTCTCTCATCCAAGAGTCCGCGGGGAAAGCAAGATACTTCCCAGCCTCACCAATTAGCCACTCGTCATGACCTGAGGCTCTACCAATATAATAGTAGTTAGCATCGTCAGTTTTGATAACGGTCGTTCCGTAACTTGTCGTACTTTCACCCAATGCTATTGCCGCCTCAACAGCTTGGAGGTTAGGGTACTGTCTACATAGATAAGCTAAATCGCCATTTTCAATACAGTCATCATTTCCGATCAAAGCAATTGGGTAGAAAGCTTTTCCGGTATACCCGCTAAGATTGTCGATGGCCCGCTTAAATTTCTGTCTATCCTCATCTTTCTCAAAGTCATAGCCAGCAGAAAAATCTTGTATGAGTTTAAAATCGATATTCCGGACGCTATCGATAGTGATCTCTCTACTAAACATTTGCAGAAGACCTACAACAAGACAAAAAGCAGCCGTGTAGATCAGGCATTTTGAAAATGATATCCAAGTTGAAGCTGATTTAAGCGTGTTCAGTAACATATTGATCCTTTTAGTTATAGTTTAACCAGAGCCACAGCTTTAGCTTTAACCTCGTAATTAGCAACAAGTCTAATTGAATAGATCAGGCTCTTTCAAGGTATTCACACGCGCGTTGCTAATTGAATGAGATGAGACAATCTCTGTGAAAGCATCTTTAGACGCAAGAGCATTACTCAATAAATTTCTCCTACTCAAGCTCACCAGCAGTGCTACCGAATAGGCCTGACAATTTAGAGATTTCTTTGGATTAAATTCAATATCAGTAAACGCATCGTACTCGAGCACCATTTTAAGAAGCTTTTCCTGACGGTAAAGAATATTCAAATAGAGCCAGTCATAGAACAATGTATAAGGCTGTAGAGGCCAGCGAACACCATTAGGTGCTTCAAAGGCCTGAAGTTCGCCCGATATTTTCAGCCGTTCATCTCGTTTAGCTTCAAGAGGGGTGCTATAAAAAATGTCTCTATAAGGACCCCCTTTTTCAAAAACCTTGCTGGATTGAAAAATACATTCCAACGGGTACTGGAAACCATCCCGCATTTCATACATTAAGTTGAATGCACTAAGCTTGCAGCCAAGTTGGTTAGTTGACTTAGTTGATACCTCTAATATCCGGCTCAAACCCAATTCCACGCTCGCAGCATCATGCAAACTTGCTATACATTTTTGCTTTTGCTGCACAGACATCCCGGCGCTCCAGTCAAATTCAACAACCGCTGTTTCAACGAGAAGCTCCTCTGAAAGACTAGGAATGAAAACGGGTCGGTTGGCCATAACCGTACTAGACTCGAGTCTGGCCAATGTTAAGGATGGACTTTTTTCGCCAATACTCCCAATCATATCGGGGGCCAAACAATTCAGGTGTAATCTTCGCGTTAAGACCTAAGCTCTCTAGCTTTCTAAGAGCAGACTGGGCTCGGACGTGATATATGGAGACATGGCGAGCATCAACGAAGGAACCAATTAGCAATTCCGATTGAGGGTCCGTCGGGTAGCAGTCTGGCAGCCTTAACTTTGCTCGCACAGGCTCTTGTCCAAAGATTGATTCAAACCCCTTTGCTCCGCTTTCGACCTGCGCCCCACTAGCCAGGTTTGTAATACAAAACTCTGAAAAATAATCTGCCATTATATGTGCTGCAAACTCACAGAGAACCCAGTCATCTTGGCCAGAAATTCTGGTCTTCGAATAGAACATCTTATAATTTGGGTATGATACAGAAAGACAGTTGAGATGCTCACGCTGGTCGAGACGGAGAGGGTCCGAAAAGAAAGGTTGAATACTTTTTGCCACTACTGGAAGTTCAAGATATTTTCTTGGAATCAACCCTAAATCCGCAATATTTCTTACATTCGAAATATGCGTGAAATGAAATACCTTATGTACCTTCCGCGTGTTTAGAGCGTTATTAATCGCTTCTCTCTCAAGCTTACTATTAAACCGAATGGCAAACTTCAAACACCCCTTAGCCACAACCTCATGGTGAAATTCTCTTCTTAAAAACTCCTTCACCATCATTCGTTCAACAAAATTGATCAAGTGTTTATAACTCATCTCGATCGTCCTTCAACATTTGTAAAGACCTAAGTACATCATCCTGCAAGTACCGGTTAACCATCAAGACGACGACCAGAAAGAGAAACAACATGATTACCAACGTAAAAGACACAAACGGTATCGTGATGAAATCGTATTTATAAGTGAACCAATCTCGAGGGTTTCGCAACCACCGCACAACCGAGCTGTTCCAAGTTGGCGCTTGGAATGAATATACTCGTACTTCCTTACCATCCAATGAATATGCAATCACCTCATTTCTTTTGTTCGCTTTCCAACTTGGAGCATTGTTATACAAGGGTCGGCCCTGGTCATAGACCTCGACAAGCATTTTACCCTCGAGCGCGGAAAATAGGTCGCTCCAGTCGTCGCTTTCAAAATTGGAAAACGAACTTTTGGTGACAAAATTTTCTAGCAGCGTAGACTGCGTCTTTTCAACACGCGCAATCGTTCCTTCCCAATATCGATCGTGCTGGAAAAACTGCCCATATAAGTAAGTCAACCCGAAACCGATCAGCATAGAAATAGTTACGGCTAACAAGACAATAATTAGTTTGATTTTCATGCGCACCTTTCGAACCAGACAATACAGTCAGTTTACTAGAATACCAGTAAGAGGAAACGTCATTCCTGTGATGGTTTAGTTACATTATTTACTGAAAGAGTAGTTCATCTAGCTGTGGGTTGAGACTTCTCCAATCCAACCAATTTATCCTTAATACTTTTATTAAATTGCTCGCCATCCTCGCCTGAATGTATCCGTCGATGACAGTTCGGGCATACTGCAGCCACATACATAGGATGATCCGGCCCATCGTCCGCTATTCGAGTGGTGTGATGCGGCTCGAGGTAGGGCGTACCGTCTTTTTTCTTAAATGGAGCGGGCAGTTCACAACCTTCACATACACCGTCAGCCCTGGCAAGCACATAATTCTTAACCTTATCGCTGCGTTCTCGCCAGACTCGTTTTGCTGTTTTCCAACTGACCTTTTGGTTTTGCTTGTCGGCCGCTTGGTAAGCCGCATCCCGAAGCTCTTCAATAGAGAGGGCCTTATCGAATCCCAACGAGGAAGTTTTCGCCTGATGTTCACTCAAGCCCTCAGAGGTTGTTGGCACTAAGCTAAAAACGATCAATTCCCTAGAGTCTCCCGCTTTGTCAGTACCAGTTACGTTTTCCCATGAGGCACACTCAAACAACCCTGCATATCTAACACCCTTCCCTTTCCCCAAGTCTTCAAAAAGCAGAATATCTTTACCCTGTTCGCGATGATCTCTTATGCTCGCATTCCCGGAAGTGAACTCCATATCGCCAAACCGACCCTCACCTGTGTACCGAAATATCCCATCTTCAGTCCATCCATCCTGGTAACCGTAGATTTCCCCGCTCTTACCTGAAAAAATAAAAATTACTGGAAACTCCTTAGGAGTCCAAATTCCCTTTTGAAGTTGCCCTCCATATCTTTCTCTTAGGTCCTTGCGAAAGTAAACACTGCTAGAGACGAGATCAACGGCTGGATGTTCTGCCTTATATGATTCAAAACCTAATCTTGAAAGAGCTGGAATAACTGTAGCAACCCCCCCACTAAAATCACGACTCTTCAAGGGCTGGCCGTGCTGCTTACCGTGCGCAACGCCAACAATTGCTTTAGAGTCATAAACATTGCCATTGATCTGTAACAAGTAAACTCTTGAACGTTTATAGCCATATTTCTTTAAAAACTCATCTCGACCAATCGCGTCGCATTCAGCAATTGCTTGAAGAACTGCATCTCGAGACGTTAGATCAGAAAGTGCTGTCATATTCTCTCCTTTTTTGGCTCATGATCTAGCAGCGAGTTCAATAAGGGGCCTAGGATCTCTGGCCTGTATCGCATCGTATGCTTTGCTAGCACCTTATTTCGCAACCGGAGAATAGCCATGAACTGTTATTTGGTTCTTTTCAGGATTGAAAGAAAAGCTAATAAATTTTTTATTTTCAATATTCAACTTCTCAGATAACGTCACACTCATATCTGTACAAAGCTCTATCAAAAGCCTCTTATTTTCGACCTCCTTAGAGATACATTCAAATATCGCCTCCTGGTAAGCATCAAGATCATCAGCATTATTACTGAGCTTCACTATGGCGATGAATATAAAAAAAACTAAGCATAGTAGTCCTGCAGAATTAGTCATACTAAATCACCCAATTTTCAATGTGTATCGTATCGTTGCTAATTTTCATTCGAGTTCACCGCCATTGAGTCTAAATGTTCACTAGGGAGAAGCATACCCAACAGCGGTTTATTAAATTTTTCGAGGGAACAACCATTACCCCTTATCATACAACCTCTAAGGACCTTGAGATTCGTTCAGAGAGGGTACGATTCAATACCACGCCAAACGATCGAAGAGTTAGTCTTGAGAAATCGTTGTCTCGAAAATGAAGGCTAGACGCACTCCCGCCTTCTTGATTCTTTGCTCAACAACCGGCGCCCATAACTTTAAATATTCAGGGCTCATTCGGATGTTTCGAACTTCTTCTCCTTCATCTAACGCTTCATTGTTTTTGTCATACCAGCACGCCTCACGGCCTTTAACGCAATAACCGAGCCTTTCATGTAAGGTGATTTGAAAACTTTCATTGGCCCACTCAAACCATTCGCCTGAAACAAAATCTTGGCGATCCGTGTCGGAAATTGATTTTTCCAAGCGACTCACCGCACGATTAACACGACCCGTCTCAGAGTAACCAAGTCCCTCCCTTAAACCAAACGTTGGCGCAACTTCTCTTTCAACAATACATTTATCCCAGACAGCATGTAAATTCCCGGCGGAACAAGTGCCAGACTTATCAATGAGGTTTCCTCCTTTATCGTCTTTAAATGACAAATGAAGCGGCTGATGTAAATCTCCGATCCAATGACCCAACAAAATCAGCGCTTCGCCTCTGAGAGCTTCGCTGTTTTCTTTGTTGGTGAGGATGCTCAATTCGCGAGCAATGCCAGTAAAAATACATTCGTCATCCATCACACACAAATTACTAGTGATTTTTTGAGTGGTTCTCGGGTAGTTTGCGTAGTGAGAGAGCGGATGTTTTCGAGGAAATCGGTCCGCGTATTTACATGCCTCGGAGAACGACTCGTATTCTCCTTGTGCGTCAACCAGAGCATCGATAGTATTTCGAGTTTCTTCTTGAACACCTCGATAAGCGATTTCACAGATCAGCACATGACCAAATCCGCTGTATGAAAAAACAGAAGCGCTAGACACTACAAGAATTACAAACAACAATGCTTGAACTACTTTTTTCATATTGACCTTCTTTCCACGTTCCGATCGAGCAAAAATATGAGTTTAGCAAGAACCTTGCAAACTTAAATTCGCGAACCCCACTGCCACTAAGACAATTACTTGAATAAAGACAAGTAAATAAAGACTACTTTTAGGACACAAATAGCTGGGTAACCCTATTCACTAGTATTCAGCTCAGCTTCAATTTCATCAATTAAGCGGTCTCCCGCTTGCGCTCGAAATACGACACGTCTAGAAGCAGCTGTTTCTTCAAGACCCTGGCTATCGCGCAAGACCCGCGCTGAAGAATACCCTGTTGCGACGAGATGGGTACGAGCCCACTCTGCAATCGGCAACGATTCTGAGAGCACCAAACACTTCTCCAAGATCGCATGCGCTCGAGCCTGAGACAGACTCATATTTCTTATAAACGCTATCTCGGCGCTCGACATCTCACTCCATTCACTCGAAGCGTGACCTTCTACGCGCAACTCCCCAATATCTCCAACTGTAAAGTCGTTCTCAAGATAAACACTAGTTCCCTAAAGGTTAATCTGTATGATTTGTAAACGCTTTCACCAAAGCTTCGCCCTCTATCGGCCACGCTTCGTGCGCGATCTTGTACGCCCCGAGTATCTGCTCGTCCGTTATCTTGTCCACTCCCCCCATCTTGTCTGCTGACATCGTCAGACTTTTGTTGAAAAACTTCAGTCGCTGTGGAGACTTCAAGCTCTCTGCCGCCTGAAGCCCGAGAAGGCTCTCCATTCTGTCTGATAAACTTGGCTGTTGCGTTTTGTCTGTCACTTTTGGATCCCCCAATTTTATTTTTAATAAACGTCGAACTCATCTGATCTTTCTTTAAACGTTGAGGCCTTAACTTATAGCTTGTTAACCTTGGCTCTAGAGACGATGATCGATGACCGACGGAAAGCTCATTTAATGTTTTTGGCTTTATAATCCAACACTTTGAATAATTCCTCATATCGGTCTGGTGGCAGCTTCATACCTACTCTAAATTTGCCAATTCGAATCGAAGCTGCCCTATGGTCTCAGCATCATTATACATCGTCCCATCGTACAAATTACGACCCGCGACATAGACGCCGCCGGGAACTAATTTACCCAAATCCAAAGCCCCCCCCAAAAGCACTAAACGGCCCACGATTTAATAACGCATAATAGGTCAAGAGAATTGTATTTGACCAGACCTTATTGATATAGCTTCCTTCATCCGTGCAGAGGATTCCGTGCTCCCCCCCGCCGTTTGACGTGCCACCGTAAAATCCTACAATATCTATATCGCTAGAGAGCTTTTCTTTTTTAGAAAACTGTTGATTTTTTAATGCGGAATCACTGATGCGATTGTTTTCCTGTCATAGTTAAGTTGCATCATTTACTATGAAAAGTGTCAGGCAAACTCAGTCTGTATCAGATGTCATTTGTAAAAATGTAAATGGAGATTTGTATGGGTAGCGATAGCGATTGGTTTAGAGAAAATGGTTATGACTTTTTGGATACGGGGATTACACCTCCCAACTGGGGACAGAAAGAAATTAGCGAAACCGAAAACGAACAGGACCCCACCCAACCATCAGAGAAAAGGTTTAGTGAATTCGAATCAACGGTTGATCATGATCAATTATTGTATGACATAGTTAATGTCATTTTAAAGAATGAGGAATACTCGTTCACAGTTAGTTATACAAAAGAAGCTTCTGAGTACTATTCGAAGGGACAAAGTTGGGGGGGCGGAGAGCTATCTGACCGCGCTATCAACGGCCAATCGTTAGAAAGTAAAACATTAGATTCATATTATCTTGAACTAATGTACTTAGGCGCTAATGACAAAGTTGTTAGCTATAATGCTTCCCTTCGAATGTTTTTGACAATATTGGAAAAAACACGAATGCCGGCGATAGTTAATGGGCTTTGGTCAATATGGGACAACGAATCAAAATCACTCAGAATGGAAAGCGAGCTTAGATATAGCAACTACTTAGCTAAAACAAGCTCTAATAATCTTTTGGATCGCGCTAAAAGCTCTTCGGAACACAGTTTTAAGCCAATGTTAGTGCACCTTAACGAAGCTACTACGCTCTTAAGGGGTGATCCCGTACAGGTAGTAGATCCATGCTCATTCAGCCAGTCTGAATTAAAAAACTATAAACTCGCCTGTTTGGGAAAAAACGGGACTATAGATACAACAGAATTGGTTGACGAAAAGATAGAAAAACAACGAGATTTTGGTTTTGTTGTAGCCACGAGATCTGGAACATACATTGCCAAATCTGGTGTTCTTAATCCAGCTCTTTCTTTTGTTGAATTAATGGTTAACGCGTATAAGCTAGCTAACTCATCGCCCAAAAAACACTTATTATTTTTTAATAAAAAAACGCACTCAAGCATATACGAACCTACGATTTATCAAATATCAAGTGAAGAAATTGATGACAAATATGCGATGAATGAAATCTATATTACTGATGGGAGACACCCTCTAGACACATCGGTATTTACCGAACGATGTAAAGATGGATATTTAGTCACCACTCGAAATCTTTACGATGAGGCAAGAGCAACTCTTGACGATCATAGCAACACCATAAATCAAATCGACGATAAGGCTTCATCAGAGAGATCTTTTAGAGAGAGCGAGGAAGTTCTTTGTGTGACTCTTAAAATGGCTGGGTCAGTACTTTGTGATTGTTCTAAATCCTTCTTATTGCTTGATAATGAAGAACTGGAAGTTCTACGGTCGTGGACCATCAGGTTTATTTCGCCGTTTTCACTTAAAAAGAGAGAAGCTCTGTTAACCGTCGCAGAGGAAACGTTGTCTGAAATTTTGTGGTGGCATCAAGACGGCTACGACTATAATTATAATGATCTAACTAATAAGACCAGAAAGGTAACGAAAAGACATGATAAATACGAAATTATCGATCTATGCCTTGACGTCCTAGCGCAGTATGGGAAAGATGAATTGATCACAAAAGAAAAAATTAGGCGCGTATCCCTTGACATAGACATTGATCTAGAGTGGGTGTCTCAATACTATGACATCGAATTTGATTGATCCAGCTATAGGAAAACTAGTATGAGTCGAGATAACAAAGACTATGGATGCTCTTCATACAGGCAACTACGTAATTACCCATTACAACTTCCTGATTAATGGCTTGATTGACGAGTAATATATCTCTGAGTACTGATAAGTTAACTCGCGATATTCCATAATCTCACCATAGATAACTACCGTAACCCCATCAATTATCTGCCGCTATTTTGAGAAGAAAATTCTGGGCAGTCCATTTTACCGAGAACGACCTGATTACAGTTGCGCGAAGTCTGCAACCATTGAGACTTCGGTCTTTGCTTTTTAAACTTCGTAATATAAAAAATTTTGACTGGAACCAGAAGCGCTCTATAGAGTCTACCTCGAGCCAGAGCTAAACCGTCAAACCAAACCCCGTAGGCGAATTAAACGAGATAAGCAGGACCAGTTTGTCCGAGCCAACAACCATCAACTAGGCATGGTCGATGGACTTTATAAGCTATAGCTTGGCGAGCGAATCTAAACGATTAAAGTTGTGCGTCACGAACCCATTAAGCGTTGCCATACCGACCAACAAGACAACAGACCTGCTCCCGTCTAGATTTAACAGATGCTGTTTTCCACCCCTCATTCTGTCTAGACTTTTGTCGCATCTCAAGTCCTTTAAACTTGCGCTTAGCAACTCCCCTTCAATGAAACTGGTGCGATCACAATTTTGAAACTTAGATGTAACAAAGAGGGTTGGCAAATCACTAAACTAAACTTTCTTATTTGAGAAGCTCTCATTGCGTCGCGACATCAAACTCGAACCCAAAATATCCGTAAAAAGAGCATCCTCAATTGCCATATCGAGAGACCGAAATTTACTTAATTTTTTCTTAAAGGTTTTGCAGTGAATCCCTTTCTTTTTTCGCTCGACCTGCACGTTTGAATAGTTCTGAAATATCTCTTCACCAAGCTTGTGTTTTTTGGCGATTAGCCTCCATGCATAGCTCTCCAAAGTAGATCGATAAGGAAGACTCGAACAAACGCGGCATTTGAAAGTCGAACCATGAAAATAGAGTAATGCGACTCTATTAAAGCAAAGAGGACAGCGAAACCAGTTACGATGACCTCCTATATGACAAGATGTCTGGTCAACACATATGCTTTGGCACTTCTGCTGCTTAACACTTTCACCACCTATTGCGTAGAAGATCTTGAAAAGTGAATAGCTCTTACAGTACCTAAATCGCAAATGGTTTACTCCCGAAACGCCCCATCGAATTGCACCTTGTGAGCTCCGCTTGAAGCAACCTCCTTTCGAAAGCTTGCGGACATCTAAACGGAGCGTATCTTCTAGAGTCTTTTGCATAGCTAAACCCTCTTAAATCCGAAATCATTTGGCAAATTCGCCCCATTTTACCCCTCAATTACCCCTCAATTACCCCTTAATCTAAAATATTAAAAATATATTACTACAAACTACTGATTTTAATAATATTATTAGCTTATAACACGGTGATTATTAATCCCCTATTGCCGCCTATTGTGATTTATTGTACATTGCGGGAATGGCATCAATTGAAAAAAGAAAAACCGCAAAAGGCGACGTTCGCTATCGAGCGGTAATTAGAAAAAAAGGCTACCCCTCTCAACGACAGACATTTTCTCGTCGGACTGACGCAACGAGATGGATTAAACAAACTGAAGCTGAGATCGAACAAGGCATCCACCTAAAATCCGTGGAGGCTAAGAAACATACGCTGAGCGAGCTTATAGAGCGCTACATCGAATTCTATATCGCGGACAATCGCAAAGACCGAAAACGCATTCCTCAACTTCGTTGGTGGGATTCAGAACTAGGTGACTACTTGCTCACCGAAATGACAGCGCCGCGCCTTTCAGAAATGAAGCAGAAGCTTGGCAAAGACAAGTCACCAGCCACCGTAAATCGCTACCTTGCAGCCCTATCTCACGTCTTTACTATGGCGGTCAACGAATGGGAGTGGATGGATGACAATCCCATGAGGAAGGTTAAACGACCCAAGGAACCTCGAGGTAGAGTCCGTTATTTAGAAGAAGACGAAAAGAACCGACTGCTACAAGCCTGCAAAGACCATCAAGTAACTGCGCTCTACCCAATTGTCATACTCGCGATTTCTACTGGAATGAGACAAGGAGAAATTCTCAACCTCAAATGGCAAGACGTGGATTTAAGCCAGGGCCGCTGTGTATTGCACGACACTAAGAACGGTGAACGCAGAGCAGTGCCGATAGTAGGCTTAGCGAAGAGTGTGCTGACAGATTGGAGCAAAATCAGAAAGCTCAATACCGACCTGGTATTCTCTGGTCGTAATCCTCGCACGCCCATTTTCATACGAAAACCTTGGATGGAAGCTGTAGAAACCGCCGAGCTGGAGGATTTTCGCTTTCATGATCTCAGGCATACCGCTGCGAGCTACCTGGCCATGTCGGGCGCGTCATTAGCAGAGATAGCTGAAATTCTGGGGCACAAAACACTCTCAATGGTTCGTAGGTATGCCCACTTATCGGAAGGTCATACAAGCGAGGTGGTAACACGCATGGCTGAAAAATTTCTATGAATCGGAATGCAGAGTTGCAGAGTATTTCCGAGAGCATAGACAAGATCGAAAAACTTGTACACACATCATTGGAACTACTGCAAGCATCAATCACCCCGCTTTTTTTGCAGCATTGTTTCGAAGAATTGTCCGAGCATATGAAAGCATTTGGTGTAGAAAACCCCAGCCAAGCTAATCTTGATGTAGGAAGAGACAACCTACTATACGAATTAGAGAAAATTGATGAAACGAAGGAAATTTCAAAACGTTTTCGTGAAACGCTCACACCAGTGCCGAACAATCACAAGCTAGATTCTTCAACGCTCCAACCAATACTCGATTTGTACTCCATATTGCTGTTTGTATGCAACGGGCGAACAAACAACAGATTGAGCATTGCATGGGCGGCAAAACTATGTGAATCATTACTAAGACTTTCAAAATCCAATCACTCTGAACAGCTAAGTGACCCCAGGCTACTCTATAGCTCTTTAAATGTAATTAATGAACTATCTAAAGAAGTTGGCAACATGAGTGAAATTCTAGAGAAGGGTTTGAGGAAAAAGAAGCAAGAACTAAACTTAAAACCCTCCTTGGAAAAAAAACTGACGAACAAAGAATGTTTAGGCTTGCAATTGGAAGCATCTAATCTGATCTCAATCGGAAGACCATATGTGAAAGGGAAGTACGAGAAACCTAACAAAAGCGCGATTTGTCGCAAACTCCTAAAGCAGTTGAGACTGGAAGTTTCGGAGAAAACCATTGAACGAGCTATTAACTGGAAAGAATTGTAGACACTCGCTCGGCGTGTCTATTTCAGACATGGCTTAATCCCCTCATTGCTCAATATTGAGCAACAGAACAAACTTATGAGGGTATTAAAATGTATGATATTTATACAGTTGATCAAATAGTTGAAAAAGTTCCAGCAGTAACCAACGGAGGTCTTCGTTGGATGATTTTTAATCGTGAGGCAAATGGACTTGCTGAGTCGGGGGCGCTTCTTAAAGTAGGAAAGCGTAGATACATTGATCTACCAAAATTTCTCGATTGGCTACGTAGCCAAAAATCTTAATGGAGACGGGAAATGATAGATATAAAAGAAGCAGAAAAGCACTTGAATCTGCTAGACCCTCTTGCAATAGACTTCACGTTCCAGACTTACGACGATAACGCTGATCGTAACGATAAATATCTCAGCCACATTCTTCATGGGTGTTTAGATGAACATGCAGACCAATTAGCTGAGTTTAATAAACGGGGAGCAGCTGTCAGTGTTGTCGCTAACACAACGGATTTAAAAGGTCGAAGAAAAGAGAATATTGTCGAGGTGAGGGCATTCTGGATAGAAGATGATCATAATTCGAATATTGCCTTGCCAATTCCACCGAGTTTTGTAGTTGAGTCTTCGCCAAATAAATTCCACAAGTATTTTCTAGTTCATGGATTTTCAGTTGACGAATTCGCTCCAATCCAACGTCGACTAATTGACGATTACGGCTCAGACCCAAATGCAGGTGATATTTCTAGAGTTCTAAGACTAGCAGGGTTCGCCCATCAAAAAGTAAACACAAAGAAGGGGCTTACGGGTAAGGCGTTCACTGTGAGGATCGTACAGTCATGAGTAAATTTTATTCAGCCAATGTATTTAAACTGCACTATCCGCCGAAGCGAAAGAGCATTAAAAAATCTAAAAGCCCGCTTTTAGTAACTATTTCTGATCCTGAGTTAGCGTGCTTGCGGGACGCTCTAAATTTCTTATCAGATAAACCAGCCCCTTCTTCTCAAAGCTGCTCAGAGAATGAAACGACGTACTTAACCGATTATTCAGAATGGGTAAGTATTGGCATAAATCTAAAATCGCTTGGCGTCGTTGGGTATGAAGTATGGGATAGCTTTAGTAAGAGATTTGACGACTATGACGAGGCACAGGTTTTAACAAAATGGGCATCTTTCAAAAACCCTGTTACCGACTATACGGAAATACTTAAAAAAGCCAAATATCATGGTTGGGCGGAGCATGTTGTTGAGGAAGGTTCCGACAAAACTAATTTAGAAGCATCCGTTTTTCGTTTATCTGACTTAGATGGTAAGCCCGTTCCAAAGCAAGAATATTTCATGCCTGAATATATTCCTATAGGTGTACCAGCAGGCCTCTATGCTGACGGTGGCGTGGGTAAATCCTTAGTAGCGCAGCAGTTGATGACATGTGCTGCTTCAGGCAGTGAGTTTTTCGGGCACGAACTAAAACAAGGAGTTGTCGTTGGGGTGTTTTGTGAAAACACAGTGGATCATTTACACATGCGCCAAGACCCAATTAACCAACACTATGATTTGAAATACAGCGACCTAGAAAATATACACTATTTCCCGCGACAAGGTTTCGACAATGCATTACTGGCTAACGACCCAATACGACGAGAGCTCATACTGACTTCGTTCTGGACCGCCCTATATGAATATATGGAAAAAGTTAAGCCTGTTTTATTGGTGGTAGACACGATAGCGGATACATTTGGAGGAAACGAGATAGATCGCAATCAAACTCGACAATATGTCCAACGGGCATTAGGTCGAATAGCAATGGACTTTAATTGCGCTGTACTTGCACTCGGCCATGTGGCAAAAGGAAGCAAAGATCAGGTAAGCGAGTATAGCGGTAGCACTTCGTGGAATAACTCATTTAGAGCGCGACTTCTCATGACTAAAAATGATTATTCTGTCGTCAATTTGAGTGTTAAAAAAGCGAATGATGGTGAAACAGGACAGTCGATAAATATGGTTTGGGATAATGGTGTATTTATTGCCACGGATAATTCGAATGTTAAGAATCAAGTGGAATGGGATAATTTGATCAAGGACACACTGGAATTAGTTGATCAATTTGCTCGCCGCAAGTCCAATATTTCAATGAGCCAAAAAGGTAACTATGCACCGAGAGAATTTAGTCGTGGAGGTCGTACTGGAGACTCGAAGTGGACTCCTAAGCAGTATGCATCAGCATTAGACGAACTATTGAATAAAGGTAAAATTAAAATTGTAAAGGGTCATGGGAATTCAAGCGGCAATACTATCTTAAAGTGTAATCATAACTAGGCTTGGTATCTGCAATGAGCATGAGCCACCTAAGTCATTGATTTTTATACGAGCGCACGTGTTCATGCGTTTGAGCGCGTCACTGGTTAACTCATTGAATTATATGAATAATATTTTGAGCGCGCGTGACACATATATAAATATATATAGCGAGCCATATAAGCTCGCTATATCAATAGAATAAACACTCTGAACTCCCAATACTGGTGTGCTTCAGTGGCGACTGTGCCATTGCCCCTCACCTGCTTGAGCAAGACGCGCTATATCGAGCGTGTAGCGCTACGGATGGATCAGTTCGCCAATTTAGATGGAACATCATTCACGCGATTAATATCGCTTACATAGAGGTGTCCATCATGACGCATAAAGAATCGTTTCAATCTTTTTTAAACGCTAAATCAAACAAATATGAGGCAAGCAGCGCTCCTGACAAGGAGGCCAAAATATTTGAAATGAGTCACGTATTAATTGCTAAAAAAAAGCAAGGGAGATTTCGAGCGGGTTCGCTCGTGACCAAGAAAATAGACAATCTTTCATCTTTCGACAATCAATACTTCAATGCCTTAAAAAGAGTCGAAAACAAAAGCCCCTTTGCGCTAAGTGAACCATATATTACGGTGCTGAAGAAAGTTTCAGGGAAGCAAATATTGAACTCATCAGAGAACAGGCTCATCGTTCGCGATACGGTGTATTTGCCAAATGAAGACCTGATAGTTTCTCTTGAACATCCCAACGCTACACCAGAGCAAATATTTGCGTATATGAGAGGTGAATATGCAGAAAAGGTCTATTGGAACACATGGCCTGAAAACGCGCCAGCAAGCCGGCCCTATACAGACGATAGAGATAAAATACTCCCTTTTATAGATACGATAAAAATGACTGGCTCCAATGGCCAATTTTTACTCAATTGGATAGCTCAAATGGTTCAATTTCCGCAACGTAACCATAGAATAGTCCCACACATCGTTGCAGGTGAGTACAACGTCTACCAGTTTTTCGACGTGATAACACAGTTGATTTCAAATAACAAAACCGCAAACGTGATAGATCGTAGCGAACTCATTAATGGCGGGCACAGTGACCACCTATTCTCCGTGGTATCGATCAGATCACCACTCAATAACAATCAGCAACAATTTGTTTTAGATATTATTGATTCTAACCAACCAAACCGGCTCTTTTTTCTATCAAAAACTAATACCAATGTTGGGTTGGCTAAACGCGATCATGTTCAAAAGCTATACTTGAATGAGCTACCACCAAAGCTTGATGTTACGTCTAAACTCTTAAATCAGCTTTATTCATTTTTTATGAAATTTGAAATTAACGTGCATGAGCTCTATCAGAAACCAAACCAATTATAACAATTGTTGTAGCTCTAGTTATTTTGGTAAACACCGGTGAATTTTCATTTAATCTCCTATTAGCTGGAATACTTTTTGAGTTAAATCACACCCTATTTACAGGAGGAGGATAATTAGCAAAAATGAAACGAAATTAAAATTTCTGAAAGCAACAATCACACTCACTATCAATGTGGGTGTGATTATTAACTGCATTCGAATTTACCTTTGATATGTCGTTGATAGAAAGTACCCAAGGAATCACTCTTAACCCAGTTTTGAACTGTTAAATAAGGCACTCCACAATAGTGATAAAATGTTGACCTAAGTTTTACTAATAGGTATTGATCAGCCTTGTGATAGAGAATTTCATCTACAAATGAAGACCGCTTCAAATTGTAATCTGTAAAATCGTCAACATTGACTAAGCTGCTTCGATATTTAACCTCGATGTCTCTTGCTGTGGCTTGGATAGGTAAAAAACTTAAGGACACACATAAAAGAAAAATAAAACTACGCAAACTCATCTATCTATGACTCAGATATTAATAACTATTTATAAGATATGGTTTAATAATGTCGGTGAACGTAACGTAAAAAATCAACATTCCAAGAATGCAAGTCCAGACATGAATGGTCAACATTTCATCCCTATCCTTGTAAGCATCCGTGTGTTTTAAAAACGTAAGGCTTGAGGAATGTTCAGAAAAAAAGCCATCAACCCAGCGTACAAACCCAGATAGCGTAGTTTCTACGATGGCGAGAACCAACAGCAGTACCATTACTAGTAGTGGTAACTCATACAATGTGCTTAAGGAGATTTCTAGATCCGAGTATTGTAAAAACTTTGCACTAAACAATGTTTTCAATAATACAATTGATGACAGAACTTGGAGGATAAGTTCCTTTCTTTGAAAACTGAATGGTTGTCTCTTCATCGTCTTTCTCCCTATAATAACTTTGTATAATAGTCAGCTTTAGTGCTCGAAACCAAAGCGTGCTCCATTAACATACTAATATTTTTGCGGTCTGCTGATTGAATACCCCCAGAAAGCGGTTCTAAGTCTCTAGCCATATCATCAATATCTTTCAAAGTGGATAAACCCTCCTGGCGGTCGGAGAAGCCACTCATTTTCGAAAAATATAATACTCTATTTTCCAAGAGTCTTTTAAAGTTGCTGAATGACATATAGTTCCAAATGGAATCAGTGTTATCTGGCTGTTCAATACCTACAGGCTCTCGGTATTTCGTCCCCATTAGTAATATTCTTCGATATATCCATACGCCCGTTCAAAAAGAGCCTGTTCCTTATGTAGCTGATATTTCAACAACGTCTTACGCAATGATTTTTGAACTTCTCGCACGCCTTGCGCTGACTTTTGCCACCCGGGGAACCGCACTACGCGCACAATCGCGTCTATATCGTTAACGATGCGTTCTACTACTGCTGGTGTCTCTTCGGTTTTTAGTTCGAGGAATAATTCAGTTAAAGCGGCTTGTGGTGTCTTCTCTTTTAGTTCGACTTCTAGCTCTTTTTCAGCCTGTACCGTTTCGCGGGCAATTTTGCACAACTCTTTGACAAACTCGATTGAAGTGATTAGCCCCTGCTCGGCTTTGTCGCGCAGTGCTTCTAAGCGCTCACTCAGGCTTTTAAATTTTGGATTGCCGGCATTTTTTTGGAAGCGCTTTATTAAGACCTTTTCTAATTCCTTTGCCTGACTCGCACTTGGGTTTTGGAAAATATTTTCGATAACGTCGGCATCCAACACAAACTCATCAAGTTTGTGGACCATGCCCACGTGAACATTGTCGTGAATCAATTTGGTGGTTTGTGCGCCTAGCGAGAACCAGAGCAGTTTGCCAATACTATCGCTGGCTGGTTTTACTGACTCATAGACTTGGGACAACCAGCGATAATCGTGGATGTATAAATCCAAAACATTGTCTGGCGAGAGAGATTCCCATAGCTTTGATAAGTACTTAAAGTCGCGGGCAAATGCATCTTTCTTATCATTGGTGTTAATCGCGTTTTGTGCTGCTTCTAAGCCTTCAAACCCTTCGATAGTTCTATCAACACCGTCAAAGTGTGCCAGCGCATCATGCATGGCAGGCAATAACTTCTCGCGTAATTGAGACAGGTTAGTAATAACATTTGCCAAGCTTTCTTCGTCAAACTCAAGCGCCTTGGCGGCATCATCGAACACCCCAAAGTAGTCCACAATGCGACCGAAGTTCTTATTGGGGTAAAGTCTATTGGTGCGGCAGATCGCTTGCAGCAATGTGTGGTCTTTAAGTGACTTATCTAGGTAGAGTGTTTGCAGAATTGGCGCGTCGAAGCCAGTTAGTAGTTTTGCGGTAACGATAATAAATTTTAGCTCTGAGTCCGCATCGTTAAACTCATCAACAATTTTTTCTTGCTGTGATTTATCAATAGCCCATTTTTGTTTAAACGCAAGATCATCATTCGCCGAAGTAGAAATTACGACCTTGCTCGCCTCTTCAGGAAAGTACTTGTCTAGCTCATCTTTGTATTGCACACAAGCTGTTCTGTCCGGTGTCACAATCATGCCTTTAAAACCCTGCGGCGCGACCTTGTCATTAAAGTGCTGTGCTATATCCGCAACTATTTTGGCAACCCTTTCAGGTGATTTCAAAAAAGCCGACATCTTGGCCGACTTCTGATTCAGTGCATCCGCTTCTTCATCGGTCAATCCTGCAATTTCTTTAAATTCAGCAAATGCCTTATCTAGTTCTTCTTTATCAACGTGCACATCCACCAAGCGCGGCTCAAAGTGTAATGGCAATGTTGCCTGATCACGAATGGAGTCATGAAACGTATAGCGGCTCATATAACCACCTTTATCTCCTTCAGCGCCAAAAGCCCAAAACGTATTCTTATCGGCCTTATTGACTGGCGTACCCGTCAAACCAAACAAAAAGGCATTTGGCAATGCGGCACGCATCTGGCGGCCTAAGTCGCCCTCTTGAGTTCGGTGAGCTTCATCCACCAACACAATAATATTGTCTCGTTCATTCATACCAGGCTTCGCATCACGAAACTTATGAATCATCGAGATAATAATCTTGCGCGTATCTCGTTCCAATAATGTTTGTAACTCGCTGATACTCTCTGTGGTGACCACATTCGCCACATCGGCCGCGTTAAACGTACCACTAATTTGGGTGTCTAGATCGGTTCGGTCTACTAGCACTATTACGGTGGGGCTTTTCAATAAGGGTTCGTGCCGAAGCTTTTGAGCAGCAAACACCATCAAGAGCGATTTGCCTGAACCTTGGAAATGCCAGATCAGGCCCTTCTTAATCTTACCCTCAATAACCCGCTGCACAATTTTGTTTGCACCTTCGTATTGTTGAAAGCGCGGAATAATTTTAATGCGCTGCTTTTTGCTATTAGTCGTAAACAAAGAGAAGTTCAGCATTAAATCTAGCAATCGCGCGGGGCTTAATAAGTCTTTTAACTCAACGCCAATTCCAAGTAGCCCAACGGCACGAGTCAAAGCAGACTCCGTGTTCTCGGTCCTCCAGGGTGCCCAGAACTCAAGCGGGCAACGGATAGCACCATAATACAAAGATTTGCCTTCGGTTGCGAACGACAACACATTTGGCACAAACAACTGCGGCACAGCATTTTCATAAATATCATGTATTTCGTGCGCGCCATCCAACCAACTCACCGATGGGCGAATCGGCGTTTTGGCCTCTCCGACCACTACAGGAATACCGTTAATTAGCATCACTACATCAGGAATTTTAGTTTCCTGTGCGCGAATCCGAAATTGATTCGTGATGATGTATTGGTTGTTGGTGATATTGTCAAAATCAATCAACCGAACAGGCACGTGTCGATTGTTCTCACCAAAGGGCATAGTCTTTTCACCCGTCAGCCATTTAAAGAACTCTTCGTTGGCTTTGACCAAACCGACTTGGTTGACCGACAATAGAATAGCCCGCAACCGATAAATTACTTCATCAGCTAATTCAGGCTTCGCGTTAATTTCAGGGTTCAGCCGAAGTAAAGCCTCCTTCACCTTAGGCTCAACCAATACATCAGTTGCATCACGACCAAGCTGCTCTGGAGATTGGAATTGCCAGTCCGCTCTATAAGGTTTTGATGGAGTTTCAGAAGCTTGGCTTTCATTGAGATTAACTCCCGCCAAATGGTGAACAATGTAGTTCTCCACACTATTTAATTCTGTGAATGGCATACTTAAAAAATGTGATTGATCAGTGACTTTTTGAGCCGCTGAGATTCAGCTACATTATTCGAAATTTCGGTCCTCTGCATATACATAGCCTCCATCAGGTTCAACATTTCATTTTGTTCATCAATACTAGGTATTGGAATCTCAATTTCACGAAAAATCGATGCATTAATCTTAAAGTTAATCTGCTTTGATATATTTTTCGTAAAGAACTCAACCTCCCGCAAAAAATTCAATAAATAAAAAGCGTACCTGTCTATAAGCCTCTTCCCGCATCTAATTCTTAGGATGAACGAGGCATATGTATAGTCTCCATCGAGATCAAAATAAGCTGTTTTTCCAATATGTGCCGGCGACCCTGACCGCCAATTAAACATAAGGTCACCCCTTTTAAGCATAAACCGATCTTTCTCAGGCGTCTCAATGTATCTCTTTTTTGAGAGATCAAACTCTCCTGATAGATCAATGTTTGCTCCAGTAATTATCTGCCATCCAAGATCCGGATCAGTGTTGTTCGCAACGCTTTTAGATATACCATACTCAACACTTGCAACTTTTGACATCTTCTCTATTGCCCAGGATTTTGGCACCTTAAATGAAGTGAATGCCTGTGTTTCAGTATGTCCATTACCATTTATAAAAAATTCGCTCTTTTTAAGAAATGAAACCATATCAAGGTCTTGCAAGACTTTGGAACTCTTCGAAATCACTCCATCAATGGCCCAGAGTAGTTCAGCAATTTTGGCTTGCTGTGCCTTGGGCGGGAGGAGAAATTCGTAGTTGGCGAGGTCGCGCCATTTGATACGTCGTGTAATAGAGCCGGACGCATTGGCCACCACAAACTTCCATAACGCAGGGCTATTCAGGACACCAATCAGGAAACCGTCGGCAATTTCTTCTAGATTTTCCCTGATGGTCAAAATATCGCCAGAGCAAACGCCTGAAAAATCAGCCCGCGGGGCACGTTCACGAAAATCACTGGCGTACAAACTGCGCCTAACGAGCAAATAGTCTTTTGGCTCAAACAGCTTCATCGCAGAGGAGACGGAATCCGTGCTTTCCCAAGCCTTGATTCTAAAGTCCCACTGGCCAATATTGCTATTGCCCACAAAGCGATCAAACCCACTTTCACTAGGGTTGTTGATACGCTCGGAGTATTCGCTAGCGACATCCCCCAATCTGACCTTACGCCACTTGCTTCTGTCTATTTTGATCTCCATATCAGCCGAGCTCCTTAAACAGTATTTTCATGGATGCTCGCAGACTTTTACCGCTTTTCTTCCAATCCTGATATACACCCGAGAAATCTCTTGTGTTTAGATCGTCGTACTTGTTCACATACAAGTTGATATTCAGCGATGAGCGGTTTTCCAGCACCTCTTTACGAACTACAACTTTTGCTATGCCGTCAACATCTGAGTAGCCTTTGTAGGCGTCGTAAATCGTCGCGATGTGGTGATCTTCGAGGAAGCTGACTGTCTTCTCTTTTTTGACCAAGTCATACGCATTGATGAAGAGTATTTTTCCGCGGCGCGCTTTCGGCTTGTTGGTATTGGAAATAACCAAGCAAGACTCCATGCCTGAGTTGTAAAACAAACTTCGTCCCAAACCAATCACAGCGTCCAGTCTGTCAGACTCAATAAATTTCTGACGGATTTCCTCTTCTGCATTGCGGTCGAGAATGCCCTGTGGCCATAGGCAGATGGATCGGCCGTTTTCCTCACTCAAACTCTTTTGAATGTGCTGTTCAAAGGCGTAGTCGGCGCAACCTTGCGGTGGTGTTCCCCAAAGATTGCGGCCATATGGGTCACTCTCAAAGGATTTTCTATCCCACGATTTAATAGAGTAAGGCGGGTTAGCCAGAATGACATTAAATTTCTTCAATTCATCGTTCTCTAACAATCCAGGGTTAGCCAAAGTATCACCACGAACAATTTTAAATTCTTCGATGCCGTGCAAAAACATATTCATTCGGGCTATAGCTGAGGTGAGCAGGTTTATTTCTTGGCCATATAATTTAAGTGTGCGGTACTCTTTTCCCTCTTCTTTCAAATGCAGCGCGCAGTTCAATAACAATCCACCTGAACCACAGGTAGGGTCATACACCGATTCGCCTGGTTGTGGGTCCATGATCATGGTCATTAGCTTGACCACTGTACGGTTCGTGTAGAACTCAGCGGCAGTATGGCCGCTGTCGTCAGCGAATTCTTTGATCAAATATTCGTAGGCATTGCCGAGTTGATCATCGGGAACGTTGGCCAAACTGAGTACATGCTGAGAAAAATGCTCAATAAGGTCGGTAAGCATGTAGTCCGGTAATCGCTCTTTATTGGTCCACGTTGCATCGCCAAAGATCCCACTCAAAGTATCAGGGTTCGCCTTCTCAATCGCCCGCATGGCGTTCTGCAAAGCCGTGCCCAAATTTGTGGAAACTTCTCGCACATCATTCCAATGCGCGCCATCGGGTACTACAAAGTGATGGTTCTCTTTAAACGTCGCATATGCAACATCACCATCAGACTCCGCTAAGGCATTTTGAAATTCTTCTGAATAGATATCAGAGATGCGTTTAAAAAACAATAAAGGAAAAATGTATTGCTTATAGTCACCCGCATCAATCGTGCCACGCAAAGCCGTGGCAGCACCCCAAAGGTATTTTTCTAGTTCTTTTTGGTTCATTCGAAAGCGCTTTTAAACAATATTGACTCGAACCAGGAAATAGCCGCTTCACCATCTTTTTGCGTTACGTCATTCGGAAAGCGCTCATGCCGGATGCAATTTCTCAGTTCACCTAACTGATTGAACCGGTTCTCTAAAACTCCTGGCTTGCCAAAATACTCTTCAAAGTAGATCCAGTTGCCTTTGTTGGTTATCGTCTCTTTATATTCATTAACATCAAAAAAATTCAACCTAGACCTTAATGAAACATAATCTGCCTGTTGCTCACCTGGATTTTTGGCCGTGAAACTATCTATCTTGGCTTTCACCTTTGCCTGAATGTGAGATGGGATGAATTCAGAATAAGGGTCGTCTTCAGCAGCTTCGCCCAAAACTTGATCAATCTTATTTCTTATTCCAATTTCAACTCTCTTTATAGCTTCATCGTAGTGCTGGATATCGCTTGCAACTTTGCTATCAGCGTCAAAATTGTAAAAGGAAGCAAGAAAATCATTTATCCCTTCGGCAATCATTTTCCGCCTTTTCTCTAGAAAAAGTTCAAAATTCTCTAAGTGATATAGATCAGTATCTAGCGGTACAAACTGTTTTCGAAGCTGTTCACTGGATATTGTCGGGAGGTACTCGCTCGGCGCTCTATCAAGAATTTCCATATTCGATTTTTGCGTAATGAACGCTTTGTTAGCAATCTCATTGACCAAATTCTTTTCAATTGAATTACTAGAATCGTATTTTTGACTCAGATAAGCCTTTGGAAAAACATGGTGCCTTTCAAGTTCATTATTGAACCCTAGGTTTCTCGAATAAAGTGGTATGTTAGGGTCAGTCCAATCACGTGCATCTTTGGAGCGAATGGCAGCATAAAATATCGGGTATATTTTACTTCTTACGCCTTGATAAGCCATGTCATCAGCAGACAGGTAAAGATTGTTCCCTCGATAAAGACTCAAGTTATCTATAAGCCCATCGATACCTTTTCCATCTTTAATCGAGTTTATATCTTTATCCAGGTATGACTCCGAACTACCACTGTACCAACCCCATAGCTGAGCCATAAACATCCAATAAATAGCTTTGTTTTTATCTTCCTCGGATTGGAATTTATTGCCATTCTTAGATAAGTAATATACTAGTGTGTACATCACATAAATTGAACTTAGATTTTTATTGGAATCAATGTATGCATCTTCCCTCAATATATTCATGAGGTAGGCTAGCGAACGATTTATTTTGTCCCAAGCTTCTTCAAAATCTTTCGGCCCCTTTTTTGCTATTTGGCCATATCTAGCTTGATCGGTGGTCAACATATTGATCAAGCGTGTAAAGAAGTTAAATTCTAGGTCATAATTTGCAGCTTCATATTCAACAATCTTCTCTCTGAACCGTTCTTTAGTTCCCTTCCATGTACTACTAATTATCGCCAGCGCCAGGTCCGATTCGTTGAGTGTTGTGCCAGACTTGTTTACTAGGTTAAATATCTCTACCACTTTTTCAACTTCTATAAATTCGACTTTTTGAATATGGTATTGGTAGCTGTTCATTTGACCTAGTTGAGTGAGTCTTTCCATGATTTCTTTCTTCATATAGAACTCTCGCTCTTCATCTTCTAGCTGTCCCAAGCGCCCCATAAATCCAAGCAATCCACCATTGACCAAAAACTCACTGACATGAAGCCATTCTTTCTTGCCAGACATTTCGCGCAGTTTATAGTATTGAAAAACTTCAGTCTCGAGATTGAAATACAGATCTGTGCGAAGTGAAGCTCCTTCATACCATTCAGGAGTCTTTCCTTTAAATATTGTGTATATCGTCGTTAATCTTTGCTGGCCATCAAGAATCAAATTCTTGAAAACGAGGTTTTCATTACCATGCCCGCCCCGTATTTCTGATGGCTTTGCGGTCTTCCATATTAAGAAAGATCCCGAAGGATAGCCTTTGTATAATGAACTAATAAATCCCTTAACCTGATTAGCACTCCAAACATACCCTCTCTGAAATTCAGGTATTAGATAGTCACCTCGGTCGATCATGTTTAGGATGTCATCTATCGAATCTTCTTTCATGCAATAAACTCCTTTAGTATTTTTTTGAATTTTTCTTCAGCTTCCAAACTCTCTTTCCAAGCTTTTTTCAAATCAGCCATAGCTTCTTCGACACTGGGCAAATTATCTTCGATTATTTTTTCTACATAGAGCGGAATATTAAGGTTGAAATCGTTCTCTTCTAAATCCGACTTGCTGGCGATTTTTACGTAATTCTCTACATCTTGATAATCGACGAACCATTTGTGAATTTGCTCGATGTGTTGCTTCTCAAGATAGTTTTGCGCTCGACCAACTCGGATCTGGTCGGACGCGTCTATGAAAAGCACTTTGCCTTTGCGATCCTTGGCTTTATCTTGCTTAAACACCATGACGCAGGCAGCCAATTGTGTGCCGTAAAACACATTCGGCCCTAGACCAATAACGGCTTCTAGCATGTCTTGTTCAAGAAGTGCTTGGCGGATCTTGCCTTCAGCGCCTTTTCTGAATAAAGCACCGTGCGGCAACACGACGGTCATACGCCCCTTGGCGTTCATCGACTTAACCATATGCTGCACCCAGGCCATATCGCCATTGCCTTTCGGTGGCACGCCTGCGATGTTTCTGCCATAGGGATCATTTGCCCAATTTTCAGCGCCCCATTCTTTAAGTGAGAAAGGTGGATTAGCAATTACGCAATCAAACGTTTGTAGCCCATCGGCTTTAAAGAATGCCGGGTTACGCAAGGTATCGCCGCGCACAATATTGAAGTCTTCAATCCCATGGAGAAACATATTCATTCTTGCGATTGAGCTAGACGTTAGGTTTTTTTCTTGGCCGTACAGTTTTAGTGTTCGGTAGTCTTCGTCGTTGTCCCTTAAATGATCGACACATTCAAGGAGCATGCCGCCTGTACCGCATGCGGGGTCATAAATGGTTTCACCTTCGTGTGGATCAAGGATTAGCCCAAGTAAATGCACGACTGAGCGCGGTGTGTAGAACTCGCCCGCTTTCTTATTGGTTAGATCGGCAAAGTGTTTGATCAAATATTCATAGGCATTGCCGAGCATGTCTGGCGCAACATTGTTTCGCCCGAGTGTGTATTGGGAGAAATGCTCTATCAAGTCGATAAGCAACTTGTCAGACAGTTTGTTTTTATTGCTCCATTGCGCATCACCGAATATTCCATACAGGTGCTCTTGGTTCGCCTGCTCAATTCCTCTAAATGCGTGTTGCAATGCCAAGCCAACATTGCTCGTTTTCTCCCTAACGTCCGACCATAAGCAGCCAGCAGGGATACTGAAGCGATGAAATTCTGGCAAGCTAGCGTATTCTTCATCACCATCAGATTCTTCTAATGCGGCCTCATACTCTTCTATATAAACATCAGAAATCCGCTTAAAGAAAAGGAGTGGAAAAATATAGGCTTTAAAGTCCGAAGCATCGACAGGGCCCTTTAATATCCATGCGGCTTTAGATAGGTATTGCTCAAGCTCGGAAATACCGAGCTTATGATCTACTATTTTTGTTTTTGGCACAGCATTCCTTCGTTTTGACGAATATTAATGTTTCACCTAGTCTCTTTGCTAGGAACACTAATCGTACCACTCTTAAAACCACCGATTACTATTTATGAAGCCCCATAATCAGAGCAATAAAATTTGAGTGAGATCTGATATACAAGTCAGCCCCCGGGGCGCTCCCCCATCTTCCCCCATTAATAGAGTCAGCGCATTCCGTCCATGGGGTAAATAGGGGACAACAGTGGGCAATATTTATCAATTTTCCGCGATACACCACAACACCATAAATCACGTAAGTAACTGTTTTTATTGTTGTTACTTATTGTGGCTAATTGTATCTATTAGTCTGAAAATCCCCGTGTCGGCAGTTCGATTCTGTCCCTGGCCACCATCTTTTCTTATTAAAATCAATAGTTTACGCTTGCTATATCCTGGATGCCTTAGTCTGGTCATTCAAGACTTCGCGTCTGGTCACGACTAGGTCACGTTTTTAGTCGGTAAACACAATCAATTGGATTTATGCTGCTCTGTGGCTGGAAAAGTCCATTGTTCTCTCGTAAGAACGAGCACTATCCAAAGATAATTTCCAGAGTTTTCTGATGTGTAGTTAAACTCAGATCGTGTCATTTCGGTATGCGAGCCACCTTTCCCGATTTTCATTTAGAGCCTCATCCAACCAGACCCCTTCAAGCGGGCAATGAATTAGAAGCCAGTTTTTGTCGGGCGAGCGATCTTTCAACCCCATCCATAATTGAGAAAACAGCGGGGATTTGTTTGCGGCATTTTCAAGGCATTGCTTTGACATAAAAGTAATCACACCCACTGCGGGAACGAAATCTTCAGAAGTGGGATCCGGCGGTTGAGTGTAAGGTGAAAAACCTATCCCAGAGTCATGTCTTCTAGCAGTCGCCACATGGCCAGCGATGGCGTACTCACAATCCATACAAGCTATTGCCCATGGTGCCGGGGGCTTCCCGAAATTTAACTTATCAAAGTACCAGTAAGGATTTTGACTATATCTATCAAGAATCGGACTCAGCCGGACAGCCGCTTCATCTGGCAGCACATAGTTTAGTTTCCCGTCGCTGACAACAGAACCATCATTGACTGACACACCAACCTCTGAAGCAATTATTTGATAACAATGCATATAATTGTAAAGCCTCTATTAGCGGCACAGCACCAGAGCAATGAATGCTCGACCAAGCAGATACATTGCGGGAGTTTTAATATAGCCCTGCTAAGCATCGCTCAAAAAAATAAAAGGGATTAGAGCCCATTAAGATCCAACGACCGCTATGAAGTATATTTACGACCGTTAGGATTGTCTAACTCAAAGGTCGCTTCATTGCCCAAAGCAGCCAGTCACTTTCTCTGTAATACCGCCTAAGCTACAGTGATCTCATCCAAATTCTGGTACCGAGACGGGGGAAAGGTCAAGAGCTTATCTAACATCCCCACTTTTCTAGAAGAAAATAGTTAACTTGCCAGCACACTCAGAAGTTAGCTTGTGGTAATCTCGGATTTTTAAAAGGTGGAATACAAAATGTTAAAACAGGTGTTTAGGCAAAGTGTTTTGTTAGTTGGGTTAATTACAGTAAGTTTGACTGTGCTGTCTCATGATACAGATGGGTTTTACGTTATTCCAACAGGTAAAGTAAAAGTAATTGAGCGCGAACTTTGTAACGGAACACCCGTAGGTAGCGATGTTTTCTCAATCTCTGCAAACTTCTACTTAGAGACTGGCGATGTCTATTCGACTAATAACGATTTCACCATAGAAATCACAGGCGTAAAATTTGCGAATAGAGTTTATTACACTGGGACACCTTTAGTCTTCCGTAGAACCATAGATACGCTGCCGAACCCCAACTCAGGAACTAAAGGGCCTTTCTATGCGCTGAACAGCGGGAACATTTTTTATGCGCGTTTTTTATAGACTTCAAATACCACTGTTCCAGATGATAATAGAGTCACCGTCTTTTACGTAACTTGATACGGCCTGAGCTTACTAGTAGATACTTTCCTGATCAAAAACACGGAGAATAGCCAGAGCTCCAAACGTCAGAAATGAGTATTTAAGACCCAGTCGATTATGAGAATGGGTCAAAGTTGCCCTAAGCGGACATTCGCTCTAATCTCTCTTGTTATGCTTTGGATATATAAATCTCAATAACTCATCAAACGGTAAATATTATTTCGCCGTTATCATCAACACACTTACCGTCTTTGAAGGTCCCGATAGGTGTGTAATGAGCTCTTCCAATAAGGTCACTATCCACTAATCCCCAAACCTTATTGTCATTTTCAATTCGGTATTTTTTAATGCCATCACATACAACAACGTCTCGGTCTAATGTACCAATCTTAATTCCGTTTTTATTGAAAACATCTTTCATTAATATTCCTCTTAATTAAACCGGGCTCAGATACGTCCCCAACGACTGTTTTGTGTATGGATCTGGCTGTCGATTAAATCAAATTAGATGGCCGAGTTAAAGCGTGTGTCCGTTTAGCCACGCCTACGCACGCCATTTTTTTCAATCTAATCATTTCAACCTCTACTTTATTATTTGTGGACCATTTTTACTAACTTCACTTCTTTCGGGTCGTAGCGGTACTCACTAATATCTCCAACCTTAATCTTATCCACAACCGCATCTATAATAAACAGAGGCACAAAAAACCACTCTCTAGGGGTAACGGGATTGCCAAAGCGGTCGTTGATTTTAATATCAAGTTTAGCTGGCTCAAAAAATCGGCGAATAATATTTTCTAACTTAAATCGGTTTATATTGAACAGCTCATAGGTTGCTACGATTTCAACATCTGCCATGAGATAGGTTGGGTCCAGTTTTGCATTGGAGATTCGTGTTTTAACACTTCCACCAGTCACACCTATTTTGTGGATCACCTTACGGTTTTCCGCAATCATCGGGAGCTCCGACATGCTTCTCAAGATATAAATTGTTCCGCTTTCAGCGTCCTGTTCACCAACAACATCGTCAAATAACGGCCCCATGCTTATGTCAGTTATGCGCCTACCTGTTTCATCCTCCCAAAGCCGCTTTTGGAGTGACCGCATTAGCTGGTTGCTTTCAACGCCATTATCAAAAATAACTCTTAATCGGTATTCTTTGCGTCCGTCCGTTCCAATGAACTCCTCACCTACATCAGCGATGTAAGCCTTTTGCCCAGAAAGAATAAAGAAATTACCTTTTTCAACGCTGCCATCTTTACTAAAAACAATCGTCTTCCGCAGTCCAGTTTTGATATCTTCCTGCACGGTTTCAAACAACGGTCTGAACCTCTCAAAATCTTTGCAAGGTACTCTCTGGCCTATTTCCTCGGCCTTAGCCCGCGCTTTTTCTGATTGCGACCGTACATGCTTGAGATGCGTTATATCGCCTTCCTGAGGGGCTTCTATTCCCAACTCAGCCAACAAGGCTTTATCGCTTTTGTATTCAGTAGAAGGTTCATTCACTTGTGAACCGCCTGTCAGTAGCCCTTGATGATCCATGGTTTCGACCAAAGCAAGGCATTCCGCTTGCACACGGATGCGATCTAGGCGAACAGCAAACAGGCGCTCAAATATGTCTCTATCCTCGCCGTGTTGAGGTTGATGCCCATGCTCTTCCACAAAGCGCTGAATTTCTTCAAAACCCGCAATAATGCGCTCTTCTTTTGGCGAATGAGCTACTTTTTTGGTGGGCGTTAGATCAACTCCCAACTCTTCAAGCAGCGCTTTATTAGATTTTTTTTCTTTTGTTTCAGCCATTACTTTCCTCCGCTACTTTCCGTGCAAGGTAAGCAATGCCCTCTGCCATACGTTGTTCCCATGGGTCGGCAGAAGTAAGTTCAGGCAACCGACCTCTCTCTTTCTTGAACTTAATCGCGCGATCAACCAAATCTCTAGCCTCATCTTCTGACAAAGTAATTTTCTTGGCAGCAATAACGGCAGCGACTTGCTTCAAGCTTTCCTCTGTCATTGCTTTAGCAAGAATGGCATAAGCTTCACTAAACGGATTGATCCTATCTATTAGATCAATATCCAAGTCTGTAACGTTCATAGCGAACTTTCTAACACCATCAACAAAGGCTGTACTACCACCTTGCTCTGAACTCTCACCTTCCGTGACTATTTCTTTTGCTTTTTGAGTTAAGTTTAGTGCCGCAATCGCATGCTGACGAACGGCTTCTTGGTCTTCATCGTCCAACTCTGGGTATTTGTCTTTAACAATTTTACCCATACGCACTTGTGTTAGCTCTTCAGGAATCATCTCCTCATCAAAAAGGCCACGTTCTAGAGCGGTTTTATCTTGCACAAAGGCAGTAATTACCTCATTCAAATCTTCCTGGCAGATACGCTGGGCATCTTTGCTCTTTGGCTCAGCAAGCCCCGAAATTTCTATCTGAAATTGCCCGGTAGATTCATTGAAGCCCACATTATTAGCTTTGGGGTCATAACCGTTTTCGCCATAATCAAAGCCTTCCACAGGCCCGTTTTGGGCATTTTTGGGTGAGAAATTAAATTTGGGGGCAAGCACCTGCTCCATCAGCAAACTAGCGGCTATGGCTTTTAAGGTGTCGTTCACGGCATCTGTTACAGCTGCTTCTGAAGCGTCTGGCTCGGCAATCAGATTAGTAAAACGAGCATGGGTTTTACCCTTTGCATCGCGCGTCGCACGGCCAATAATCTGTATTATTTCAGTGAGGCTGGAGCGATAACCTACAGTTAGGGCATGCTCACACCATATCCAATCAAACCCCTCCTTCGCCATCCCAAGCGCTATAATTATATCCACATGATCGCGGTCATTTTTGGCTTCAGGTCGCTTTAGCGCAGCAGATACTTTGTCGCGTTTGGCAGCATCATCATCTACTAAGTCAGCAATTTTTAGCATTTTACCGTTTGAGGTTTTTACTAAATGAAAGCCCGTGTCGAGGTCAGTTCCCTGCCAATCGCCGAGTTCTTCAATGATATGTTCAACTTCTTTAATCTTATCTTTGGTGCTTTCCCGTGAGTTCACATTGGGGATATGAATGATGGTTTTCTCATTGGGATCTAGCACGTTCAGAATATCATCTGAGTAGGAGCCCGAATAAAAGTAGTAACCAATATCTAGGGTTTTGAGGTATTCATAGCCGTTAAGCTGCTCGTAATAGGTATACGTCACAGTATCAAAATTGGCTTCATCCTCTGGCGATAAGACGGCTTCGGCATCACCTCTAAAATACGAACCAGTCATGCCAACAATATGTACTTTGTCGCGGGCAATAAATTTCCCCAACTGCTCACCTAGTTTGCTGTCTGGATTGGCGCTTACATGATGAAATTCATCGACCGCGATTAAGCAATCATCAAATATAGAAATACCAAACCGATCTACCGCAAAGCGAAAAGTTGCATGAGTGCATATCAATGTTTGATCGTCTCTCTCCAAGAAAGATTTTAGGGATTTGACCTTGCCACCATCCTCCCCGGGTGCATTGCACAAATTCCATTTTGGAGCGACTTCCCAGTCCCAATAAAAGCCATACTTCCTCAGTGGTTCGTTGTCAAAACTTGCGCCAATAGATTTTTCAGGCACGATAATTATGGCTTTCTTAACGTTTTGATTGTGAAGCTTATCCAATGTGATAAACATCAAAGCGCGACTTTTACCAGAGGCCGGTGGCGACTTAATCAGAAGATACTGTTCGCCACGTTTTTCATAGGCACGCTCTTGCATAACACGCATACCCAGCTCGTTTGATTTTGTGGAGCTGCCGTTGCAGGCATACTTTACTGAAACAGAGGGGATAGATTTATGGTCCATCATTTTAAGGTCACCTTCTTATTTGTTTTACTAGTCATTTCTGCATAAAGGTCGAAGAGCTTTTCTAGGCGCTCCGTGTCGTTTTTAAACCGACGACCAATATAGATACGTTCTAGCACTTCGTCGTTGCGCTCGTGGGCATGACGTAAGTTTTCAGGCATTTTTTCTGGACTATAGAGATCAGCGATCGTCGCTGGAAAATGCGCTTCACGAGCAAGAAGAATGTTCTCAGCGCATCGTGTTAAATCTTCCGTATTTTTTTCAGTGAGGTTCGGTATAGGAAATGTATTCCATCCCATCGTGTTTGAATAACGAAAATCTGTTTTTAGCTTGCCGCAAACAGTAGAAATCCAAACCAAATGAATACGAGATGCTATCAATGCCATATTCCATAACGAAGCATCATACAAAGCAAATGCTGCATTTGAAAAAACTACATTATTTGGTTCTAAGGTAACCGGTAGGTATTCCCGGTTTTCAGAAGAAACAACGGGTGTAGCTATAGAATGGCTTTTGCAAACCCTCATTTCTCTAAATTGATGAGGCGTTTCCGCCATTTTTTTTGCCATTGGGTCCCGCGACGCAACTCTCTTTTCTTGAACGCTTTTTACTCTTCCCGATATTAAGAGGTTATTGGTATATTTCCTATAATCAGAAATGTCAGGAAACCACATGCAGTACCTCAGTTTACCCTTCGTTAGTTCTTCAGATCCCTTGAAGGTTTTAATGTTTCCTTGAGCTAATCCGCTTTCTTCCAAAACAGCCTTTTCGGAGGTGCTCATCAGCAGTCCATCTGATAGACCGTAATAATTTCCTTTAAGCATTTCATCAAGCTCACTGATGCTGTTTGATCTTCTTTCAATCCAAACATTTTTTCCTTCTACAAGGTATGCGTTAATCATTGAGACAGACTTTTTTTCACTTTCGACATAAATATAAAATGGAGGCTTTAGATTTTGGCCGCCTCCAATAATAGCTACGGTTACACCTGCATTGTTCTGTGCCAAGTTACTCCATTTAAACGATAAGACAGCAAAGTTAATCGTTGCTTCAAGTTTATCCATTTCTTGCCAGAAGTTTGAAATATTCTGACCCTGACAAATGGAATTGGTAGACACAAATGCATACCTAGCTTCCGTTTTTCGACAAAACATTTGTGCTAAATAAAACCAGCCGCATATATAATCTAAAGACCTCCAGTTCTTGAAGGCATTAGATAAACAAGCTTTCATATCTTCTTTTTGATCTTTGTTTTGATCGGCATTACCCTTGTAAGGAGGATTGCCGCAAATATATGTCTCACCACCTTCATTCTCAAAGTCAATCTGAGCTTGATCATGCGGCGCAGTAAATAAGTCATCTCCAATGAATTTAACGCCCGTTCCAGTAGGTGGACAAATAGAAAGCCAGTCGAGCCTTAAAGCATTTCCGCAGGTAATCCAATTTTCCGTATCCAATGGTAAAAATTCTGCGAGTGCTAGTTTTTGTCCTCGATAAAGTAAGTCACATTGATACTCTGCAATAATTAATGCGAGCCGTGCAATTTCTGCCGGAAAATCTCGAAATTCAATACCACGGAAATTTGTCAATGGTATGTCCGTTGGACGCCCTTTTTCTCCACGGCGTTCATTTATCTCAGCCTCGATCTCACGCATCTGCTTATAGGCAATAACCAAAAAATTACCTGAGCCACAAGCAGGGTCAAAGACGCGAATGTTTGATATGCGTTTGCGTAGGTTTAACAGCTTTCTCGGATTATCTTGAACTTGCTCTAATTGCTCGCGCAGGCCATCCAAAAACAGTGGGTTTAGAACTTTTAGGATGTTGGGAACGCTGGTGTAGTGCATCCCCAATGCACCACGTTCGTCATCATCGGCCACAGCTTGAATCATTGAACCGAAAATATCGGGGTTGATTTTTTTCCAGTCCAAATTACCAACATGAATAAAATAGGAGCGGGCAATCTTGGTGAAGCGAGGCACTTCGGTGCTACCTGAAAACAAACCGCCGTTAACATAGGGGAAGCCCTCTGCCCATGAGCGGATATTCTCTTTTTTACGATTTGAGGTTTTAGTGTTCATTGAGCGAAAGACTTCACCAATCACCTCATGGGTGTTTGAGGAATCTCTTGCGCTCATTTGCTCGATGGTGCCGGTAAACAGGTTGTCGCCATTGAATATGTCGGTGTCTTCGGCAAAGAAACAGAAGATCAACCGCGCCATAAAGTGATTCATATCGTGGCGACGTTCCGATGTACCCCAAGCGGCGTTGTTTTTAAGAAGCTCTACATACAGGCGGTTTAAGCGGCTAGTTGCCCGAATATCAAAGGAGTTGTCACGGATTTGTTTAACGGTGCTAATACCCGCCAATGGCAGAAAAAAACCGAAATGATTAGGGAAGTCTTTGTAGTCGCAGGCGACGGTTTCGTTTGTGCTGAGGTCTTCAGCTTCAAGGGTAATGCCATCGGTAGCTAGCGTAAATTTTGCTTTAGCCTTGGCTGTGGCTGGGCTGGCTTTGAGTGTATTTAGGGTGGCAGTGACTTCACCTTCCGCGCAAACAGAGATATGGATGTTGTTGGTTTGCAGGACGCCACCAATATCAGACTTGTTGGATGAGCCGCTTTGCAGGCGCTTGATGGTGGTTGCCTTGTTGCCAAACGCTTCAAGGAAGGCATAGGGGAAGCTCGCCGCGTCAAATGCTTCCTCGGCCAAATGGCTAATGGCTTCTTCTATTTCTACTGCATTCAACGGTGTTTACCCTTCATTATTGTTTTTGCTGCTGGTTTTTATTACTTTTATCCATGCGCACAAAATCTTTGTTTTCTAATTATCTAATACCTGTCATTAATTTACATGTTTGACAGAGAGAGAACCAATTTATTTTCTCATGCTTGTATCAGCCCCCCAAAAAAAAGAAAACAGCTCTGAGAAACTCCTTGACAAAAGAGCCCCCGCACAGCACTCGCGTGCGCGTGCGCGTGCGCGCGATCAATCAGGGTTAAACCTATCTTACGACTTTCACTACTATTGCATGCAAGTGTTCTGATAACAGGCAATTGGACCGCTTCTATGTCATTAAACCCCTAAAGAATCACAATGTCCGTCAAACGGACATCTTTACGTCAAACGGCCCCTATAAACCATAGGAATTAATACCTTATACTCGTATCTCCATCCGGTTCGTCCTTCGCAATTAATCCGACATACCGACAAATAACCCAAGTCTATTGCGTGCTGAATGTGAGCAGATACAGTTTGTCTCTTCTTTAAACCAGCAGCATACGCAATCAACTCTTGTGACGGGAAACAACCTTCGCCCTCAGCATTCATAAAGCGAGATAGCGCGGCAAGAACTAACCGAGTAGTACTGTTAAGGGTTGAATACTTTCCAAAAACCGAATCAAGCCATATATCTCTCAAATTTGAAGCAGATTGCCCTTTTCGGTAACGAGCAATAGATTTTGCGATGGAAATTGCCTCCAACGAATCTAATGGCGGATTGCAACTCCTAATATTTTCTGATTGAACCTTTAAGATAAGTTCCTCAAGTTCAGCACCTCTAGCCCTCAATTTTCCAGCGAAACGAGTCAGGTGCGTGTTTCGCATCCCCTCGTATATCTTCGTTCTATTAGTTAGCGGGTGATTTCTATCGCGCTGCTTAAGTAAGTCAATCAGCTCTACTGGAATGTTATTGGGTTTATACAGGCCGTCTTTCCATTCATAGATGTTACCTGACGCATGTAGTGATGGTGGTCCAACCACGTAGCCACCGTCACCACGAATATCTATTCCTGGTCCCAGCACATTCACGCCCGAAGCAATTGAGTAACCATTGGAGTCAAAAAAGATGTGAATACCCCCACCCCCCGTATTCGCAACTAAATTATCCAATGATAGACGACCATAATCTCTTTCAATTTTAGCTAGTGATTCATAACCCCCTTTGTCTTTATCAACATCCACAACAACAATCCCTGACTTGATTCCCGTTGCAACTCCGATATTACGTGGCTTATTGAACATTCCCCATACCTTAGACTGATCTTTGCTTGCAGCTTTAAATCCACCACGGCACGCAGGATGCTTTCCGGGCGATCGACAAAACCGACCACAAGAACAATGACCATCAATTATTGTTTGCAATGGAAGTACGGCCATCCCCATCCCAGCGAGCTCTATAGCGCGTTCACGCATAAGATCAGCATCAATAAGACAGGTCTCATTATTCACAATGCCATTCCGGAATCCTTGAAGGCGTTCTTTTAGCGTTGTTTAGCCTAATTCTAATATCACTATAGCGCTCTCGGAGCCTACTGGAAGCACGACCTATGAGTTCTAGGGGTATGGTCTCCATTGAGGACTGTAGATTCCGATACTGCTTTTTCTGAAATTCAGTAACCCAAAAACAGATCGGCTCCCCATGTAAATATATTGCCTCCAGGCTTTTGCTGTCCAACGGACAATTTGGAGCATTGCAAGACTTAAACTTGCGACATTTTTCCATTCGCTCGCCCGATGCCCAAACTTCAATTTGGATCTCGCTTAGTAATTTAGTTCTGGTAAAATCCGTTTTGTCTAAGCTGGCAGGCGAAAGACTTTCAATTGAGCCGCCACGATTTCTCGTGGCGGCTTCTTTGGTTATTCTGTCCATTAGACACCCCCATCACTGATTTGTGAGAGCTTAAATTGGATAACGGCACACAATGGTGTGCGACGTGAGCGACCTAATTTATAGCTTGGAATATCTATTTCACCGCGAGAGCGCCTCACCTCAAGCGTTCCTTGTGCGAGGCCAAAAATCGCATTCAATTGCTTGTCCGGAAAATCACCAGGCACTTCTTTTACTGAGCAATTTAGGGTCTGAGCAATATCTAATAAAATCTCTTGTCTATTCATATGTAATCACGCTTTTTCAAGTTAGTTGAACACAGGTTGGATTTAACCCATGCCTACAGCGTTTTACATTTTCGGAGAGAGATACCCTCCCTTGGCAAGCGTTTTATTTTTAGATCTAAAGAGATTAATATGATTTATATCAATTAGTTACGAGAACATAACCAATAGGGAGGGGTTCCTTTTTGCATCCTACGGATGAAAAATCTATGTTTAAGTCTTGCTAAGGCCGATCTTCTTTTTGAATTTCACCAAAAACTTGGCTCCAAGCATTGTCGGTACTATTTAGGTCAAACAAGCATATCGTCGCCCCATTTTTCTCTGCCTGTTTGATCTGCGCATGAAATCCTTTCTTTTGAGGTAACCTTAATGCTGGGCAAACGGCATTTATGAAATTCAAAGTGTTCTGCCAGGTTGACGGGAATTTTAATGGGTTAAGATTCCTATCTAGGCGGCGGATTGATTTCAACGCCTCCTTCAATGCCTCTTGCGAACGCTCAGCAGCCTTAATCGTTTCCGCTGCATACTGATCACTAATATGGGAAAGAGTCGCTCGCAGGGCTTGATACTCCGCTCGCACTTCATTCTTGTCAGATTTGTAGCCTTCCGATAACAAACCCCCTATTCGTTTTTTAGCCACTTCCCTAGCTAGGCTCTTTCTATGCTCTTCGCTTTTGAATTCATTCCAATTAGAAATGTAGAGATCTAAAGCTTTCTGATACTGGTCATCTAGAAGTTTTTCACTTAAGACAGCTAATTCATCGTGATGATGAAGGCTCTGCTGCATCTTCTCTTCCGCTCGTTCATATTCCTGAATACCATACCTATAAGCCGCCACACCCCTTGTAATCTCCGGCAGAGGAGCATGGACATGCCATTTGCCATGTATAGGATAATCGTAACCACCCAAGCGTAAAATAACCTTTATCTTCTCCTGTTTGGTTTCGGCAACTAACTCCGCTTCACTGAACTCTCTCATCTTACTGCCCTTATGTGCTCTAGCGGACCTGTTGGTTGCTCTAAACCAGCGAATTCAAGAATCTTCGCTTCAATTCGGGTATGCCATAGCCTCAAAAGATCTAGAGGCCGCACTCTGTAATGCTTTTCAGCAATAGCGCTTGGCTTATGCCCTTGAATCTGAGCAACAACACCAACGGGACACTCTACCCATTCGGACAAACTCCCAAAACTCCGCCTCAAACCATGAAGTGATACGGGAGGCAACCCCGCCAGCGCTAGCGCATTTACATGTTTTCTGTAAGGGTCTCTCAGCCGACCTGATTCAGATTGCGGGCTACTGAACACCCATTCATTTCTGCGAGGGAGCGCGTTCAACAAATTAGCGAGGTACGGCGTTAGTGGGATTACCCGTTCACCTTCCACTTTGTCCTTAATGCGCACACTATTCCATTGAAAATCTGCATCCTCCCACTTCAACCCCGCTAACTCTTCGCGCCTAGCACCTGTTATTAATAGCCCTTGGAGATACGCCGAGATGACTGGATTGTCGATCATCCTTACAGCCTTAAACCAGTGAGGTAAATGCTGACTCTCTAAAGCATCCTGCTTAGCTTTTATTTTGGGTAGTGATTTACGAATCATCCCATTTTTAAATAGCCTGTCCACGTCGGCTAGGTCTTGATACCTTTCCTCTCCGTCGGCCCAGTTCAGACACGCGCGTAATAATCTATATCCTCGCGCTGTCACGGTTGGCCGAGTCTTTTTCTCCTTTTCTATCCATCGCACAATCGTCTCTGATGTGAAATCAGCCAGCCGCACAGCAGAAAAGCTATTTAACACTCCAGCAACAGTTTTTTTATTGGAACGCCGTCGTTTCAGACCCGCAGGCTGCATGGACTTTTGGTGGTCTTTATAGTGCGACTCACTCCAATTGGACTTGTTAGCCTCAATATACTCATCCCAGACATCCTTTAGCGTTACGCTCCCTCGCAAGTCTTCAACCTTTTGAGCCTTTCTATCAATTAGCTTTTGCTTTTCAATATCCCGTGGATGGATTCCGCTTATCAATGAGTGCTGCAATTCTCGCGCACGATTCCTAGCTACATCAATTTTGACGAGCGGCCATTCACCGCACCTCAAGCGCACTGTTTGCCTGTCTCTTTTAAAGTACTGAGTCAGTACAAAATGTTTTTTACCATTGTGCTCGACAACAACACCAAAGCCCTTTATGTCATCGGATTTTTTATTCTCGTCAAGGTAGTAGGTGCGCTTACCTTTCACTGAATTTGGCAGGGAATCCAGAGTAGCTTTAGTGAAGTTAATATGTTCAGGCATAATCAATTCAATTTTGGTCACGATAAGGTCACGAAATTACGTCAATTTCGGTTAATCGCTATTAAACTCGGTATGATTATAACCTATTGAATATAATAATAAATGGCAGATTAATTAAGTTGAGTCAAGCTCAGTCAAGACCGCAAGCAAAGGACTGAAAATCCCCGTGTCGGCAGTTCGATTCTGTCCCTGGCCACCATTTTTCTTATATTTATCAATACCTTATATTCGATTAAATTATTGGCATTATCTCTTAGTTTTAAAACGGTACAGTTCAGTACATTTCCCTTGCTTAATCGGCTCTATAGTTTTAACAAACTCAATTATTAAACCAATAATTACTCTAAAGCATTTGTATATCTACCATCGAATGGAAGATATACAATCACCCAACAATCTTCGATCAACATTGTAAATACTCCATAATCTGGTATATTTACAACCATGTTAGAAAGACAACTTTACTCAAAAATACACAGTCAACTTAAAAAGTCTGCTGCTGTTGCGTTGTTAGGGCCGCGGCAAGTTGGCAAGACGACTCTCGCTCATAAAATATCAGATAAGCTTGAAAGTATTTATATTGATCTTGAAGACCCCAGGGATATTCAAAAGCTTGGCGATCCAAGTTATTACTTTGATCAATATGCTGACCGACTGATTATTATTGATGAAGTTCAAAGGCGACCTGATTTATTCCCAATATTAAGAAGCCAGATTGATCGCAACCGACGCAATAGTCATACATTTTCTCAATTTCTATTACTGGGCTCCGCGTCTAACGAGTTATTAAACCAATCTTCAGAATCACTAGCGGGACGCATTTCCTACCAAGAGCTATTTCCTCTTAACTTATTAGAAGTTAATCAGGAAAACGAAGGTGCTCTTTGGTTACGCGGTGGGTTTCCTGAAGCATACGTTAATGACGACAATGATTTAAGTTGGCGCCTGGACTTTATTAGAACCTATCTCGAACGAGATATTCCAATGCTAGGGATGCGTGTTCCTGCCGAAACGCTACAACGATTTTGGACAATGCTTGCTCACAACCAAGGCCAATTATTTAACGCAGCACAAATGGCCGGCAGTCTTGGAATTTCAGGGCAGTCCGCGAGTCGCTATCTTGATTTGATGGTCGATTTAATGCTGGTTCGAAAGCTACGCCCCTGGCACACGAATACAAAAAAACGCTTAGTGAAAAGCGCCAAGACCTATGTTCGTGATAGTGGCTTAGTTCACGCACTACTAAATATTTCTACCTACGACGGTTTATTAGGCCACCCTGTTTCTGGCAATAGCTGGGAGGGGTTTGTGATAGAAAACATCCTGTCTATTTGCCCACGAAATGTGGATGCTTATTTTTACCGAACCGCAACGGGTGTTGAAATCGACCTTTTGCTGAGCTTCGCAGACGAACTGATTGCAATTGAAATCAAACGCTCAAGCTCTCCAACGCTAAGCAAAGGCTTTCATATTGCTTGTGAAGATATAAACCCAACATCTAAATGGGTTGTTCATTTAGGTGGCGATGAATATAAGCTGCCAAACGAGATAACGGTGCTTTCACTCGAAAAAATAATGCAAAAACTCATCGTTATGTTTCAAAAATAAATTCGATATGGAACCCTGAAAAAATTAACTGGCGAACTGTAAATAGTCGGAGCAGGCGCTGATCCGTATTCTATGTCAGCCTGCGATCACATAATGAATGAAGATAAACTAAACATTATCGAACAACAGCTAGTCGAACTAGAACGGCAAAAAAAGGAGCTGTTGACAGAGAAAAAGATTTTGTTAAATAGCAGTGCGGGCTCAATAGCAACCACACAAAACTCAAAGACACTCTCAGCCGATCAAAAAGTAAAATTATTCATGAGCCTGTTTAAAGGAAGAACAGATGTGTTTGCTAACCGATGGAAAAACACGCAAGGTCGAAGAACTAGCAGGACACACGCTTTAATGAGTAGTGTTGCGGCTTGAGGGAGCTTAAATGGAAACAACCTATTTTTTAAACGCATTAATAGCTGCTGGACTGAAAGAAAACGCCGAGGAACTCCGCAAGCTGCCCGGGTGGGCTAAACCTTCAGTAGCACGCAAATACAGCGCTTCGGTTGGGGCAAGAGCCTTGGCTCAAATAAGCCCCCTGAATAGATCCGAAAAAATTGCTTTGATAAAGGGCTTAGCAATGTACGAAGACTCTATTAGCGGGGTTGGCAGCGTTACACACCTTCAACGTCTTATTGGGGATTTAGAAGAACCTGTTTCCGACGCATTTGATTGGGTAGTGAGCAACACTTGCAGTTATGATTACTTCGCTAAAGGTGCAAGGTCTTGGGCCGAATATCAGGCTCATCGCGAGTACGACCGTGTAAGAAAGGAAAGAAACTTAGAAAAGGAAAGAGTGAGAGCGGAATTAGGTAAAGCCCGCAAAGCCGAGAAAGCGACGGGCAATCTATTAAATGCGGTGCGCCGAGGAGACACGAAAGCCGTTGCTGCTCTCATAGAAAAAGGAGCGTCAACTATATTAACCATGGAGAGCGGGGAGTCTCTACATGATTATGCTAAAAAACACGGATATGATGATATTGTTGAAATTCTAGATAAACTGTCTTCAAGTGATGATCCCGTAAATATGAGTGCACCGATCTTAATACCAACCATTAATGACCTTTATCATCATCCAAGAGTGCGGTCTGCAAAAAGTCAGGTTTTGCAAAATTTGGGTTACGGTCCAGAAGGGAATAACACACAGGGAGCCATATTAGACGCAGAGGAAACACTAGAGTCGCGCATAAGATCTAGAGTGGGCCATGTCGTTTCACCCCGACTACTTCATGAAAAATCAATTTTGTTGAAATCTTTAAAAGCCGCGGCTGAAGAAGTCTCGGATGATCTTGTGAATGCATATATAGCTACTGATTATCGCGTAACTCATGGTGAAGCAACAATTGTTCTAAATGTCGGTATGTACTCTAAAGAGGTCGAAGAGTTGCTCGTACAATCAAACTCCAACACCGCTGCGTTCATTAGTGCTTATAACCCAGATAGTAACCCGCTAAGCGATCATGAAAATATCAAGGCACACGCCGCGTTAGTACAAGATATTGAGCTTGCTGGGTATAAGTACTTTTTAGGTGAGGGTAAAGGGCAAGGTTCTAGCTGGCCAAGCGAACCTTCGATTTTGGTTGTTGGCATTGAATGCGGCGAAGCTATCGCTCTTGCAAGCAAGTATCGTCAACAAGCTTTTGTTTGGATCAGAAAGCAAGACGCTCCCAGATTGATTTTGATCGGCGGCTCAAAAAGTCGAGACATTCATCTTCAAAGGTTCGAGAATAACTAACGGGACATATATGGATACCTCCCCATTGTAAAGGCATAGCAATGCCTTATCGATGCTTTGCATCGATTCCTTATTAACGAATGATTACCATTATTGCCCTCTGATAAAAACAGGTTGCGCTGACATATATACGGCTTCTCTATGATCATCAGTAAACTGTGATCGAGCCCAGATGAAGATCCGCACCCGAGCGGCCTAAACACACGCACGGTCTTGTGTAAAACCTTGTCCCAGACAGGCTCTGCTCAGGTGGGATTAACCCTTTATCTCATCAGTAACGGCAACAGTGGATGGTCATTCGTTAAGTTGTTGGTACGGCTTTATTGGGTAGGATTACAGCCCGCTCTCACGCAGGCATCGGTCGATACACTTCTTGTTTGTGTAGTAGCACCCAGACCAGTCGAGCCAATCGATTGGCTATCGCTACGGTTGCTATCTGACCGCCTCGGCGTTGTTTGATCCGATTCGCCCACCGGCATAAAGCATCGTCTGGTCGTTTATCACAGACACCCAGTAATGCGCGAGCACCATGAATGAGCTGTTTGCGTAAGTACGGATCACCTCGTTTGCTGATGCCCTGCATCTGCGAGCGTAGGCCGCTCGCGCTGAGCTTGGGCGTTAGCCCAAGGTTTACAGCAAGTGAGCGTCCTTGCCTAAACTGTGACCCGTTACCAAACTTACAGACCAGAGCTGTGGCGTTAATTACCCCGATACCAGGAATCGTGCTGATGATCTGGCAATGGCGGTCGCTTTTGAGGTACTCTCGAAGCGTTGCTTCAATGGCCTCAGTGCGGTCACGTAACAGTTGTAACTCATCAAGTGATCGTTGCACCTCATCTTTAATCAACGATGATAATTCATCGCTGTTTAGAGCGAGTTCCATTAGTACAACAAAGCCTTTGTTGCCCTTAGCGCTAATTAATCCGTACTCGGCCAACAAGCCCCTGACTTGATTCATCAAGCCGGTACGGTTGCCGACCAAGCGTTCGCGGATCCGGTGCAGAGACTGAATGTCTTGTTGATGTTGAGTTTTAACAGGCACATCAATTATGTTGGGCCGCTGCGCGGCCTCAATGATGGCTATCGCATCATTAGCATCGGTTTTATTGCCGCGCGTAAACGGCTTTACGTGTTGTGCTGGGATGAGCCGAACCGTATGCCCATGTGCTTCGCACACCCTCGCCCAATAGTGCGCGGTATAGCACGCTTCCATAACCACCACAGACGGTGGTTGTTGGGTCATAAACTCAACCAGTTTTGATCGAGTGAGCTTCTTATTTGATGTGATTTGTTGGCCGTGTTGAACGGCTACTTGAAAGACAGTCTTTGCCAAATCGACACCAATAACAGTATGATTATTCATAGGTGGATACCTCGCAGTTGGTTGTGATGAACCTCATTTTGGCACTTGATGCCGTAAGACGAGGTATCCATCTCATCACACGCTTTTAAGACTATCACTATTGTTAAGTTCTGGTTATAACTAAGCCTCTTCAATCTAAATGAGCCAACGGAATGACTCAGCCTAGAAGCACGCTTATCTCTCTTTCGGATACGCCCTATTACCACTGCGTCTCACGTTGTGTTCGCCAGGCGTTTCTTTGTGGCGAAGACCGTAAATCAGGTAAGTCGTACGAACACCGCCGAGAATGGCTCGAACAGAAACTGTTAAACACAGCAGAAGCATTCGCCATTAAAGTGTGCGCGTACGCCGTAATGAGTAATCATTATCATGTTGTTCTTCGAGTTTGCCCTGAACAAGCCAAGGACTGGTCTGCTAAAGAGGTAATTGTTCGGTGGCATTCGCTCTATTCAGGCACAGTGTTTTCCAGACGATTCATGGCCGGTGAGGTCTTGCCTATCGCTGAGCAAGATGAGCTAAATAAATCTGTTGCTCTATGGCGTGACCGCCTGATGAGCATTTCTTGGTTTATGAAAATCGTCAATCATGCGGTAGCCGTTATGGCTAAC
>Ga0206125_10000552_pt1 | contig 47896 bp, 41 predicted proteins | sample Helgoland_Spring_4_FD_148598 | JGI IMG/M metagenome (GOLD analysis project Ga0206125, IMG submission 148598) | Pelagic subsurface seawater microbial communities from Kabeltonne, Helgoland, North Sea - Helgoland_Spring_Bloom_20160331_1 | ecosystem: Environmental > Aquatic > Marine > Epipelagic ... | reverse complement strand
ATATTTCCTCTGCACGATGACCCGAAAGCACCCTCACCAATAAGCTGACTAGTCCTTTGGTAACTACGGTATTTGAATCGGCATGAAAAATTACTCGTTGATCTTCTTCTTGTGCAAATAACCAAACTTTTGACTGACATCCTTTGACAATAAAATCATCATTTTTATTATTTTTGGGAAAGGGCGCCAATTGATCTCCCAGTTCAATGAGGTAATTGATGGACATTTCTAAATCACCATCAAGTAATCCAAACTCTTCAATTATCTCTTCCTGGCGAACCTTAATATTCATTTATCTTAGTTTTTTGATGAGGTTACTCAATGCTGATACAAATTGATCCACTTCTTCAAAAGTGTTATAAATCGCAAAAGAGGCCCGCACAGTACCTTCTACTTTAAATCTGTCCATTAGAGGTTGCGTACAATGATGTCCCGTTCGAATGGCGATACCTTTGGCATCTAATAAGACACCCAAATCAAATGGATGAACTCCCTCAACATTAAACGAAATTACAGAAGCCTTTTCTGAAGCGGTACCCATAGGTTGAAACCCTTCAATTTCACTCAGCTGAGTAGTGGCTCTCAACAAAAGCATATTTTCATGATGGCTGATTTGGTCTAAACCAATACTTTGTACGAATTCAATGGCTTTATTGAGAGCTGTGACACCTGCGATATTAGGAGTACCTGCTTCAAATTTGAAAGGAATTTCGTTATAGGTTGTTTGCGTGAAACTTACCTCTTTAATCATCTCACCTCCTCCTTGATAGGGTGGTATGGCCTCTAATAGAGATCTTTTCCCGTAAAGGACACCAACACCGGTCGGTCCATACATTTTATGTCCAGAAAAAGCATAAAAATCGCAATTTAATGATTTGACGTCAATCTTATTGTGCGGTGTTGCTTGGGCACCATCTACCAGCACTTTCGCGCCCCATTTATGCGCTGCTGCAATGACTTCTTTCACAGGATTAATGGTTCCTAATGTATTAGAAATATGCACCATTGATACAATCTTGGTACGCTCTGAGAGTAGATTCAAAAACTCTTCAAAGATGAGTTCTCCCTTATCATTGATAGGGATAATTTTCAAAACAGCTTTGGTCTTCTCACAAATGAGTTGCCATGGAACAATATTAGAATGATGTTCCATACAAGATATCAATACTTCATCACCTGGTTTTAGTACAGACCCACCTAGGGAATGCGCCACCAAATTGATGCTGTCTGTAGTGCCTTTGGTAAAGATGATTTCCTCAGATTCGTTGGCATTGATAAACTGGGCAATCGATTTTCTGGTATTTTCATAAGCTGCGGTTGCCCGCTCAGCCAGAGTGTGAATTCCTCTATGGATATTTGCGTTGTCTTCAGTATAATATCTACCGATCTCAGAGATAACGGCAAGGGGTTTCTGTGTCGTGGCCGCATTATCAAAATAAATCAGTGGGTTACCATTCACCGATTGATCCAAAACGGGAAATTGCTTTCTGATTGCGGTTAGGTCAAGTTGGTCTTTCAAAGTCAATGTCATCCAATCAATCGTTTTCTGATGAGTGTATCAATTTCTTCCTTTACGAATTCAAAAGGGATATATTCTAAGGATTGTTTTGCGAAAGCGATGAGAATCAAGGCTTTGGCTTGGTTTTTTCCAATGCCTCGGGCTCTTAAGTAAAAAAGTGCCTCTTCATCCATTTGTCCGACAGTGCATCCGTGTGAACATTTGACATCATCTGCCCAAATTTCAAGTTGAGGTTTGGTATAAATACTTGCTTCATCAGAGAGGTTTATATTTTGATTAGACTGAAAAGCATTGGTCTTTTGTGCTTCAGGTCGGACAAAAATCTTTCCATTGAAAACTGCCCGCGAATTTTCATCTAGTATACCTTTGTAAAGTTCATTACTGTAGGAGTGGGGCTGAGTATGATTCACTGCCGTGTGATTGTCAACATGGGTATGGCCAGTAATGAGATAAAGTCCATGCATGTGCGATTCACAATGCTCACCCAATTGGTTTATGCTGAGGTTATTTCTAATTAATCCTCCTGCAAAGGAATAAACATTACTGTTAAACTTGCTTTGGGTGTCTTGGTTTACTTCGAGATTATAAACCTGAAAAACATGTTTCTTGTAATTTTGAATTTTCGTTATGTTTACTTCAGCATTGGCTTTTACATCTACCGACACCTTTTTATTTATAAAGACGGGATGAATTCCTGTGCTGATGGTTTTTTCGAGAATCTGAATGTGTGTATTTGAATGCGCAGTGATCTGAATGTTTGGATTACCAAATACTTGGCCTTGCTCACTATCGTAAAAATAATAAATGAAAAAGGGTTGAGGTCTATAGTTTTCACTCACCTCAATATTTAAACTATCTTCACAAAATGCCACATTGAGTGCATCAAAGACGTCCTTGAAGCTTTGCTCTGAATCTGTTGCTGATTGACAGCAAGCATCATTGAGTAGTTCCGATCGGGCAGGTAAATACTTTCCATTGAGAAAGACCAAATGATTACCTTTTAATTTGTAAAAATGATCTTCAAAATGGATTGAAGTTGTCTTTGAGGTTGTAATTTTTTCAAAATCGAAATTTTTTTTCAAAATTCGATCGACGGGGGTATATTTATATTCTTCATTTTTTCGACTGGGAAAATTATGAAGTAATGCAAAATCTAGTGCAGATTTTCTATGGGACAACGAAGAAGACACATAGATCGCTTCATTTTTATTAAATTGTTCTTGAATACTATTGATCACAGATATATCCATTATAAAATTAAATGGTCTCTAGGGAACCATGTTCAGCTTTTATCCAATCGTAACCTTTTTCCTCCAGTTCCATTGCCAAGGATTTGTCTCCGGTCTTTACAATTTTTCCATCAAACAAGACATGAACAAAATCAGGTAGAATATAGTCAAGAAGTCGCTGGTAATGGGTAATGAGAATACTTGCATTGTCTTTTGACTTCAAACTATTAACACCATGTGCCACAATCCTCAAGGCATCAATGTCTAATCCTGAATCTGTTTCATCAAGGATGGCTAGTTTAGGTTCGAGCATGGCCATTTGAAAAATTTCATTTCTTTTTTTCTCACCTCCAGAAAATCCTTCATTCAATGATCGACTGAGTAGCGCTTGATCGATCTCAACAAGTTTCATTTTGGACTTCATCAGTTTGAGAAAAGCAACCGCATCTAGGCTTTTTTCACCTCGATGTTGACGAATTTGATTCATTGCAGTTTTTAAGAAGTTTGTAGTACTGACGCCCGGGATTTCAACGGGATATTGAAAGGCCAAAAAAATACCCTCCCTTGCCCGTTCTTCAGCTTCCAAATCAAGGAGGTTTTTGTTTTCAAAAACGACGCTACCTTCCGTGATTTCATAACCATCTCTCCCTGCTAATACGGAGGCCAAGGTGCTTTTTCCAGACCCATTGGGACCCATTATTGCATGTACTTCCCCGGCTTTGACTTCTAAGTTAATGCCTTTAAGGATCTCTTTTCCCTCGATATTTGCGTGGAGATTTTTTATGGATATCATTTGATTTGTTCTACTGACTTGATATTTATTTTTATCCTACACTCCCTTCAAGGGTAAGTGCCAATAATTTCTGTGCTTCCACAGCAAATTCCATGGGTAGGTTGTTCATTACTTCCTTGGCAAATCCATTCACAATTAAGGCAACAGAGCTTTCTTCGTCGAGTCCTCTTTGCTGACAGTAAAAGATTTGATCTTCACCAATTTTAGAGGTAGTAGCTTCATGTTCAATTTGAGAACTACTATTTTCAACATCAATGTAGGGAAAGGTATGCGCACCACATTGATTTCCCATTAGTAATGAATCGCACTGAGAAAAATTTCTTGAATGGGTCGCTCTTTTTGAAATATTTACGTGACCTCTGTAAGAGTTTTGAGACTTTCCTGCCGAGATCCCTTTGGATACGATTCTTGATTTGGTATGCTTTCCCAAATGGATCATTTTAGTTCCCGTATCCGCTTGCTGATAGTTGTTAGTTACCGCAACGGAATAAAATTCCCCTATGGAATAATCACCCTTCAATATACAAGAGGGATATTTCCACGTGACAGCAGATCCTGTTTCAACTTGAGTCCACGAAATTTTGGCATGATCTCCAGCACAAATTCCTCTTTTGGTGACAAAATTGTAAATACCGCCTGCACCTTCTTTATTCCCTGGATACCAGTTCTGAACGGTAGAATATTTTACCTCGGCATTCTTCGCGGCATAAATTTCTACTACAGCTGCATGCAACTGGTTTTCATCTCTCATGGGCGCGGTACATCCTTCGAGATAGCTCACATAGCTATCGTCCTCAGCAACAATCAGCGTTCTTTCAAATTGCCCCGTATTGGCCGCATTGATTCTAAAATAGGTAGAAAGCTCCATAGGGCATTTAACGCCTTTCGGTATGTAACAAAAAGAGCCATCCGAAAACACAGCAGAGTTGAGCGCCGCGTAGTAATTATCGGCCGCAGGGACTACTGAACCTAAATATTTTTTGATGAGTTCCGGATGTTCAAGTACCGCCTCACTAAATGAGCAAAAAACAATCCCTAATTCCGAGAGTGTTTCTTTGAACGTGGTAGCTACGGACACCGAATCGATTACAGCGTCCACTGCAATGCCTGATAAACGTTTTTGTTCGTTCAATGAAATACCTAAACGCTCAAACGTTTTGATCATTTCAGGATCAAGTTCATCTAGGCTTTTTATTTTACCTCCTTTTTTTGGAGCTGAATAATATTTTAAAGCTTGATAATCTATTTTCGGGTAATGAACATTGGACCATTCAGGCTCTGCCAACTTGGACCAATGCCTAAAAGACTTAAGTCTCCAGTTAAGCAGCCATTCGGGCTCATTTTTTTTGTGTGATATGAATTTTACAATATCTTCATTGAGGCCTATTGGAGCTTCGTCTGCTTCAAAATCAACAGACCAACCATACTCGTATTCTTTGGAGGTAAATTCTTCTAAAATTTGATCATCTGTATTCATCTATCTTTCTTCTCATTTAGGTCACAAATTTAATCACTAATTCATACACATTTAAGATAAGGCGAAAAAATTTGATTTATTAACCATAATTAGCTAGGACTATTGTTTGGGTGTTTAATTTCCATTTGTTCCAAAAACTAAAACCGATGGCAATCTTTTCTTAGGAAGTATGATTTATCCTCATGAAAAAGATAAATGTCTATTCAGGCTTTCCTCCAAACTTATAAAAGTTTCAGTACGTTCGATTCCTTCAACTTTTTGAATCTTATCATGTAAAACATCTTTAAGGTGTCGGGTATCTTTGCAATGTATCTTTATAAAAATACTGTAGTTACCGGTTGTATAGTGAACTTTCACGATCTCTGGGATTTTTTTTAGGTTATCCACTACAGAATCGTAAAGAGAACTCTTAAGCAGATAAATGCCCATAAAGCAGGTCACATCAAATCCCAATTTTGAGTAATCCATTTTGAGTGTTGTGCCGGTCACAATTCCCATTTCCTCTAGTTTTTTCATTCTAACGTGTACCGTACCTCCAGATACAAAAACTCTTTTTGCTACTTCTGTGTAGGGTATTTTAGCATCTTCCATCAAAATATTCAGTATTTTGAGATCTACGTTATCAATTTCGTAATTTCTACTCATTTTTTAGTTTTATTTTATTAATTATTTAAAATTAGGATCAAAAACAGGTATTCGATGTAAATTTTACTCAAATCTATTAAATTATTTTTAACATAACGCAAATAATATCTAGTTTTGTATTTTGTTATTTCAATTACTGAGGACAGAAAATTTATTGTAGGATGATGAAACTGGCAGACATGCCCTCCTATCTCGGGGGTGAAGGTTCGGTATAAAGCACATATGGAGCTCGTATGTGTCTAACCACTTCGTGAAGGTTCGATTCCTTCTCCTACAGCAATTTGATAGGATAATATTGTTTTTTTTGAAGGTCGTTTGTAGGGGTGCAGGCGGCTTTTTTTGTTTTCCTTAATCAGATATTAACGTATTTCAAGAGTTAAAAAAGCAAATAGAGGCTACCAAAAAAGAACAATTGTATGATTAAAATATGTACGGAAATATTAAAATGACCCTTGAATTGGACAAATTCCAACAGGCTTTGCATCAGTATTGAATAAATAAGCCATCCCATATAATTACTTAGGGGTGCGACCATCGTTTCGAAAGACCAATAGTCAAGTTGTGGTGCGAGGGGCTCTAATAGAACATCAAGGCTAACCATGAGTACCGAAGAAACCAATATTTTCATGACAGGAAGTTTAAAAAATCTTTGGATAATGCCGCGTGTTGCTAAAGACAAAATGACCCAATTAATCCCCATTATTATGGGGACATCATCTAGCTTTATGCCTAAATTAGCACCATAACTATAATCTCCAAATAGAAAACTAAACTTGACACCTAACCATTCGGCCATAAATCCAATAAAAAAAATGACTGGAATGGGCCAAGATATTTTGATACTTTTTTTGGGTAGACCATCCCATTGAACCAGAAAGATTAAGAAAAGTATGGCCCACGTTTTACTCAGGAACCATTGGATGTATCCCAAATACACACCTATGAGAGCTGAGAGATGAATAATGTAAAGGGCACATATAAAAAGGGTACTCCTTGAAGGCAAACGTTTTTTGATCAGGGTCATTTGAGGCTAGCAATCTGTTCACCCACAATTTTAGCAGATAATAAGGACAAAGGAATACCTCCTCCGGGATGCACAGACCCGCCGCAGAAATATAAATTTTTTAACTCCTTTGAGAAATTAGGATGCCGCAAAAAGGCCGCAAATTTATTATTACTTGAAGCACCATAAAGGGCCCCATTATGTGAACTTGTTTTTGATTCTATTTTGATCGGGTCCAAAATTTCTTCTAATTCAATATAATCTTCAATATGTACATTGAGCGTTCGATTTATTTTCTCAATGATATTTTCGCGAGCTTTCTTTCTTATTTGCTCCCAGTCTTGATTGAAATTGCCTGGGCAATTAATCATTACAAACCAGTTTTCGCAGCCTTCGGGTGCATCTTTTTTTTCTTCCTTACTTGAGATATTGATGTAAATGGTAGGATCATCAATCAGGGTTTTCCTTTCAAAAATATGCTTGAATTCTTCTTCATAGGATTCGCTGAACAAAATATTATGAAGATCGAGGGGTTCAAAAGTCTTTTTGATGCCCCAATAAAATATTAAGGCTGAGCTTGAGCACTCTTGAGCAAGGGTTTTTTTGGGTTTGATGACGTCTTTAAGTAGCCGTTGATAGGTGGCGTAGATATCCATATTGCACACAATCAAATCACCTTCATGTTTCTGTGACCCGGCCACAACACCCGTGATTTTGCTTCCGTCATGAAGAATTTCTGTTACCGCATTGGATAACTGAAATTCGGCTCCTTTAGATTGGCATAAACGGTAGAGGCTTTGACTGATCTCATGCATACCCCCTTTCGGAAAATAGGTACCTAAGTCCATTTCTAAATGAGGAATCATGGACATAATGCCTGGGGTCTTATAAGGTGAGGAGCCATTATAAGTTGCAAATCGATTAAAAAACTGGATCAGTTTCTTGTGTCTTAATTTTCGTTGGTTATGATGATTAAGGGACTCAAATAAATTTAGGTGAACACTATTAAATAAAGCCTTGAGCGTAGCAAAGGAAAAATAAGTAGCCCAACGATGCAGTGATTTTTCAAGAAATATGGGTGCCGTAAGATCATATTTGAGTTTAGACTTTTTCAAATATTCTGCAATAATCATAGGATCAACGTTAAAAGTCTGACTGACTTCATTAACAAACAATGATGGATCCGATTTTGCGGAAAGGGTAGTACCATCCTCCCAAAAATAATTGCAGAGGACCTTCTTTCTAGTATAATTAAAATGGTCTTTGGGGTTTTCTCCAAACAATTCAAATAATTCATTGACGTATTGGGGCATGGTGAATAGTGAAGGCCCCATATCCCATCGGTAACCTTTATTGTGAAAACTAGTGATTTTGCCACCCACATAGTCATTGCTTTCAAAAGCTTTCACCCGATAACCTTTTTGTAACAGTCTCAAAATCGTTGCAAGACCTGCAATACCCGTTCCTATGACAATCGCAGTTTTTTTCATATAATATGTATTGATAATTGCAAATTAAGCGCATCGGGGATTTTGAATTTTAATTTTAGCCTTTTATTAATGAAAATATTTTCATTGAAGCCCAAAGAGCCTTTCTATGAATGTTTTTATAAAATTACTTGTTATTACTAATATTTTTACTATTATTGCTAATATTAATAGTAAAATAATATCATGGAAGTAGATGATGTCAGGACGTTTCTAATAATGAACAATCATTATGATCTCAAAATAGAGTCTAAGAGGTTAATTTCAGGTAATTTTCAAGTGAAGTTTTTTGCACGTCTAAAACAAAAAAAATCTTTTTACGGATACGTTTTGGTAGATGCGGCTTCTACCTTGAAAGAAGTTGTTTTGAGAATAAGAAATAAATTATGCCTTATTCAAAGCCAAAAGGATTTTAGACAGACCCATCTTTATTCCATAGGTAAATCTTCAGAGTTAGATTTAGATTTAAATTTCGTCATATTTAATCAGTAACATTTTTAAGGATACACCTAAACCCATGTGATATGTCCATAGCCGAAAATCTAAAATTTTTAAGAAAAAAAGCGGGATACACCCAAGAGCAGTTTGCAAAGAAATTAGGAATCAAGCGTTCTTTAGTGGGGGCTTATGAAGAAGGTAGAGCAGAGCCGCGATTGCAAAATTTGTCTAAAATATCCAAAGTATTGAACGTAACTGTGGATGGCCTTATTGTTGGAGATCAAATAACCTTAAAGTCAATTAAATTTCAAAAGGAAAAAATTAAGATTTTACCCATTACGATGGATAAGCAAGAGAATGAAAATATTGAATTAATCCATCAGAAAGCTTCAGCCGGCTACTTGAATGGTTTTTCAGATCCTGAATTCATTTCAGAATTGCCCAAATTCCAATTGCCTATGTTGGCAAAAAATGCGACGTATAGGGCCTTTGAAATTGAGGGTGATTCAATGCTTCCCTTAACTCCAGGCAGTATTGTTGTAGGGAAGTATATTGATTCTGTTACTGATATTAAAAATGGAAAAACCTATGTGCTCATTACCCTGAATGAAGGTATAGTATACAAGCGAATATTTAATTACTTGAATGATCGAGATAAATTATACTTAGTCTCTGATAATCAGGCTTACTCTGCCTATGAAATTGCTCCTGAAGATGTGGAAGAGATTTGGGAAGCGAGGGCTTTTATTAGTATAGATTTCCCCGATCCTGAGGCTTCCGAAGAGATTTCGATCGATAAGTTGACAGACATTGTTTTAGATATTCAAAAAAATGTCATAGGGTTGAAAGATGAGCTGAAAGGAAAACGCTAAGTCTTTTAAATATTATTTTTTAGAATTGAGTATTTTAACTTTTTTTCACCCTGTTTGGTGCTCCACATGCTTTACTATTATTCAGTTGATTAAGAATTGAGAAGGAATATTTCCTATTTTGCTCCAAAACGAAGCGTATTAGCCCAAATCAGTTACTCAAGAGATAGGCAATTAATTCCTTTAATCTTCAAAGTTTAGGTGAAGGATTATTTGTGGGTTTTCAGAAAGCCACGGACCATTTTTAACCTCAATAAGGTCAAATCACTCAAAAAACATAATAATGTGCTTTTGAGTTGAAAAAGAATTAATGCCAAAAAAAAATTATTTAAAATATAAATCATTGCATATTTGCCAAAATATTACTGGTGTTTGAAGCAGCGCTAATTCAAAAGAAATAGCATCAATTTAAAAAAATTCATGAGTACACAATCTATCACAGTTACACTACCGGATGGAAGCGAGAAAGAATATGCTCGCCCAGTTACGCCCATGGATGTGGCTCTTGAGATCAGTGAAGGTTTGGCTCGTAATGTATTGGCTGCCAAATTGAATGGTACGACTGTGGACGCTTCGACGTTAATCAATACCGATATCTCTCTTGAATTATTGACATGGAAGGATCTTGATGGAAAAGCGACGATGTGGCATTCTTCTGCTCATTTGATGGCTGAGGCTTTGGAGTTTTTGTATCCAGGAGTGAAATTAGGTATTGGACCTGCCATCGACAGTGGCTTTTATTATGATGTTGATTTCGGTGAAATGGTGTTTGACGGGGAGCAATTATTTCTTATCGAAGAAAAAATGTTGGAATTGGCCCGTCAGAAAAATGAATTTTTAAAAAAATCAATTTCAAAACAAGATGCGATAGACTATTTTGAAGCAAAAGGTGATGAATATAAACTTGAACTGATTGAAAATTTAAAAGATGGTGAGATAACTTTTTACACTCAAGGTAATTTCACTGATTTATGTAAGGGCCCCCACATTCCAAATTCAGGTTTTATCAAAGCGGTCAAAATTTTAAATATTGCGGGGGCGTATTGGCGTGGAGATGAAAAAAGGAAACAACTTACGCGACTCTATGGTATTTCGTTTCCCAAGCAAAAAGAACTCAAAGAATATTTAGCCCTTTTGGAAGAAGCCAAAAAAAGAGATCATAGGAAAATTGGGCAAGAGTTAGGCTTTTTTACATTTTCTCAAAAAGTAGGCAAAGGACTTCCACTTTGGTTACCCAAAGGTGCGGTATTACGTGAAAGGTTGGAGAGCTTCCTCAAAAAGGCGCAAGTGAAGGCTGGATATGATCCTGTCATTACACCACATATAGGTACCAAAGAGCTTTATGTCACATCTGGTCATTATGATAAATACGGTAAAGATTCTTTCCAACCTATTCGCACTCCCTCGGAGGATGAAGAGTTTTTGTTGAAGCCTATGAATTGCCCTCATCATTGTGAGATTTATAAGTCCCAGCCAAGGTCATACAAAGAGCTTCCTGTACGTTTTGCTGAGTTTGGAACCGTGTATCGGTATGAGCAAAGCGGAGAGCTTCATGGGTTGACCAGAGTTAGAGGCTTTACACAGGATGATGCTCATATTTTTTGTAGACCAGATCAAGTAAAAGAAGAGTTTTCAAAGGTCATCGATTTAACCTTATATGTTTTGAAGGCCTTGGGTTTTCCTGAGTTTACTGCGCAAGTATCTTTAAGGGATCCATCAACTCCAGAAAAATACATCGGTACAGATGAGAATTGGAACATAGCCGAAACAGCGATACAAGATGTAGCCAAAGAAAAGGGACTGGATACCGTTATAGAAACCGGAGAAGCCGCTTTTTATGGTCCAAAATTAGATTTTATGGTGAAAGATGCCATCGGTAGAAAGTGGCAATTAGGTACAATTCAGGTAGATTATACGTTGCCAGAGCGTTTTGAATTAGAATATGTTGGGGCTGATAATCAGAAACATCGTCCAGTGATGATTCACAGAGCTCCCTTCGGTTCACTTGAGAGGTTTATCGCCATTCTCATTGAAAATACCGCAGGAAATTTACCCCTCTGGTTAGCACCTGAGCAGTTTGCGCTGCTACCTATTTCCGAAAAATATCATGAGTATGCGGAAAAAGTATTTCTAGAGTTGCAAGAACACGATATAAAAGGCTTTACAGATCGACGAGATGAAAAGATAGGGAAAAAAATCAGGGATGCTGAGGTGAAGAAAATACCTTTCATGCTGATTGTGGGAGATAAAGAGTCCACAGAAAGTACTTTTTCAGTGAGAGCTCATGGAGTAGGTGATTTAGGATCTTTTCGTTTAAATGAGTTTTTAGAGATGTTTAAAGAGAAGATAGAAATCTAAAGACTCTTCAAAACCTGGAGAATTAGCGCAAACCTTCAGTTTTTATTCTTCGTTCAAAAGCCGTTTTTTGATAAATTTTTCGCTTTTTTGAGTAGAAGTTTTTTAATACATATTTAATTTGATGATATTTGCGAATTATTTTTTAGATGTTCAACCAGTAAAAACAAAGCAATTAGTAGACAAATAACAAAAAGACCTTATAGAGGTCGTGCTGAAGAACCTTACAAGGTCAACGATAAAATATCAGCATCAATGGTGAGAGTAGTAGGAGAAAATGTCAAAGTAGATGTTTACCCATTAAATGTTGCTCTAAATTTAGCCAAGGAGCAAAGTTTAGATTTAGTTGAAATATCACCTAAAGCCGATCCTCCTGTTTGTAAAATAACTGATTATTCTAAGTTTAAGTACGAGCAAAAAAAGAAGCAAAAAGAAATCAAATCTAAGGCCCAGAAAACGGTGATAAAGGAAATTAGATTTGGGCCTAATACAGACGATCATGATTTTGGTTTTAAGCTAAATCATGCTAAAAAGTTTCTACATGAGGGATCAAAGGTTAAAGCCTATGTTCACTTTGTAGGAAGGTCAATTGTCTTTAAAGAGCGGGGTGAAATACTCCTACTGAAATTCGCCCAATCTCTTGAAGAATCAGCAAAAGTTGAACAATTCCCTAAGTTAGAGGGAAAAAGAATGTTTTTAATGTTATCACCCAAGCAGAAGTAAACGATTAGATAATGCCTAAAGTAAAAACAAATTCAAGTGCAAAAAAGAGATTTAAACTGACCGGTTCAGGAAAAATTAAACGTAAGCACGCTTTCAAGAGTCATATTTTGACTAAAAAAGAAACCAAGCAAAAACGCAATCTTACACAAGCAGGTTTGGTTCATAAAGCAGATGAAAACAACGTAAAATTAATGTTGCATATCTGATAGGTTTAAATGTATAACCCAATGATTGGTTTTAAGTGTATGTTACCACCAATTGTTAAAAATGAATAGATAAAATGAGATCAGTTAATCATGTAGCTTCAAAGGCAAGAAGAACAAAAATGATGAAGTATGCCAAAGGTTATTTTGGCAGAAGAAAAAATGTCTGGACGGTAGCAAAGAACGCCATAGAAAAAGGATGGCAATATGCTTATCGAGATAGAAAAGTTAAAAAGAGAGAATTTAGAGCCTTGTGGATACAGCGTATCAATGCGGGTGCAAGACAATATGATTTGAGTTATTCTAAATTTATGGGATTACTTAAGAAGAAGAGTATAGAAATCAATAGAAAAGTACTTGCTGATTTGGCTATGAACAATGCAAAAGCTTTTAAGGCGATCGTTGAAACAGTCAAAAAATGATTCCGAATTAAAAGCATAGAAAAGTCATTCAATATATTTGAATGGATTTTTTTATGGACTGCAATTTGCAATTATGAGTTGATGACACCGTTTTCATTGAATATTTTTTATTTTTTTATATTTAAGATAGAAAAGGTTTTTTCTTGATAGGAACGTCCCATAGGGATAAGATGAGGTCCAATTTCCATTTTATTTGAGGTAATCGTTTTAATATGACTTATGGCTATTGTATAGCTTTTATGTATTCTCATAAATCTATCTCGGGGTAAATGGTTGGTAAAACTTCCAATATTTGCATGGACAATATATTCGTCATACAAAGTCTTTATTAAAATATAATCCTTCAATCCCTCTATAAATAATACATCACTATAGTTGATTCGCTTAAGTTTTTTATTTGTCTTTACAAATAGGTGATCTTTCTGAGATACCTCGGCTGTTAAGGTCGAGTTCAATGGCTGAGTGTAATAAATTTTAGCAATAGATTTCATGAACCTTGCGGCGTCAAGAGGGAGTGTCAAAAAGTCTATAATATTGCGAAATGCATAGCATTTTGCCGCTAATTCTGGTATTTTGGAAATCATAACAACTCCAATTTCTGTATGCAAGCAATTGATTAAGTCAAATACGTCAATTTCATCAAAATCATCAAACAAAAAAATGAGATTAATGGAATGGTTTTGGATGCTATTTTGTAAATTCTTTAATGAGTCTGTATTTTCTATAATGTCTAAATCTGAATATTGATCGATCAAATGGATGAGGTAGGTCTTTTTTATTTTATTCTTTCCAAGAATTATGCTATTTATCATATACAAATGATTAAAATATAAAGTTATATTAATAATATGTTGTTTGTAATATAAATAAGGTTGTTGGTATAATTTATTTAATTAAGTTTTTATTTTTTGACTTGTTTTTGATAAGATTTTATAACTATGTGCTCTATGAAATCCGCGTTTACAAAATCTTTCATGCTTAATAAAGAAAATAAATGTTGAATAAATATGTGATTGGTATTGATGTGGGAGGAACCCATACGCGGATTGGTCAAATAAGTGCATCGGGGGACGTCTTAAAAAATCAGATGTTGAGGACCGCCGACTATGGGAATGCTACTGCTTTTCTTGAACATTTGATAGGCGTGATCAATTCAATGATCAGCGACGACATGAGTGGATTTTTGGGGATAGGAATGGGAGCACCAAGCGTCAACGAGCAAAACCAAACGATTACCTACGCTGCCAATTTGAACTGGGACGGTTCTTTAGATATCATCAAAGCACTGAGTGAGACATTTTCGGTTCCGGTCAAGCTAACCAATGATGCCAATCTCTTAGTTCTTGCCCATCAGTATTTTGATGATGCGTTATTGTCAGATTTTTTTGTGGTAACCCTGGGCACGGGTGTTGGAGCAGGTATCTGTTGTAATGGAAGTTTGTTGAAGGGTAAGGAAGGTTTTGCTGGAGAATTAGGGCATGTAATAGTAAAGGATTCTGGAAGATCTTGTTCTTGTGGTAGAAAAGGATGTCTTGAGACTTATGTCTCTGCAACGGGTATGATTCGGACAGTGACCTCCTTAATAGCTGAATTTAATAGCTACAAAGGCTCTTTGTTAGAGCTACCCATGTCGCATTTAAATGCTAAAATGATTACTGAATTGGCATTGTCTGGAGACGAAATTGCCAAAAGAGCCTTGATTTTAACAGGTGAAATGCTCGGTAAGGCATTGGCCAATATGGTGGCTTTATTCAATCCTCAACATATTTATTTGGCAGGAGGGCTTACGCATGCAGATCAGCTGCTGTTGGCACCTACGCGTCAATTATTCTATTTGCATCTATTGAATGTTTATCCCGATCAGATAACGATTGAAAAATCGAAATTTGATGATCATGAGGGGGCTATTTTAGGCGCTTCTGTCTTGATATGGCAATTAAATGAAACCTAAATTAAAAAAAAATTATTCACCTTTATTTGAAATCAATGAGTAACAAGATTTTGACCAAAGAAAAATGGGAGGCATCACCTTTCACCAAAAAAGAGAAAATTCATACACAGTTGTATGAAACTTCATTTTCTGCCTCCACAGCCATAGCGGTTGAAATAGCTGACATGATAAGAGAAAAGCAATCTCTGGATGAGTTTTGTGTATTGGGATTGGCAACAGGATCTTCTCCTAAAAGTGTTTACAAAGAGTTAATCAGGCTGCATAAAGAAGAAGGTTTAAGCTTTGAAAATGTGATTACTTTTAATTTAGATGAATATTATCCTATGAATCCCAATGCTTTGCAGAGCTATGTGAAGTTCATGCATGAACAGCTTTTTGATCATATTGATATAAAATCTGAAAATATTCATATACCGGAGGGTACACTTAGCAAAACAGCAGTCGTTGATTTTTGCTTCAGTTATGAGGAGAAAATAGACAATTATGGTGGTTTGGATATTCAAATTTTGGGTATAGGACGGACGGGTCATATCGGATTTAACGAACCGGGATCTTCATCTCAATCGATGACACGATTGGTAAACTTAGATTCGATTACTCGAATGGATGCAGCTAGTGATTTTTTTGGTGAAGAAAATGTACCCATTAAAGCAATTACGACGGGCGTAGGGACGATTATGAAAGCCCGACGTATCATCATTATGGCCTGGGGTGAGACCAAGGCTGGCATTGTAGCTCAAGCGATTGAAAACTCACCATCAGACAACGTTCCTGCCAGCTATTTACAATTTCATCCGAGTACATCCTTTATTTTAGATGCAGCAGCAGGATCTGAATTATCGCGAAAAAAAATCCCATGGACGCTAGGTGTTATCGATTGGAACCCTGAATTAACGAAACGAGCGGTGATCTGGTTGTGTGAAAAGTTAACAAAGCCTATTTTGAAATTGACTGCTCGAGATTACGGTGATCATGGGATGGGTGATTTAATTATAGAAAACGATACGGCGTATAATATAAACATTAAGATATTTAATGAGCTCCAGCATACGATAACGGGTTGGCCCGGGGGTAAACCAGACGTAGATGACACTTACAGACCTGAAAGAGCGCTTCCTGCCAAAAAGAAGGTCATTATTTTCAGTCCACATCCTGATGATGATGTCATTTCTATGGGAGGAACATTTTTACGCTTGGTTGATCAAGGACATGAGGTTCATGTCGCTTATCAAACCTCTGGAAATATTGCCGTCTTTGATGAAGAAGTTGTTCGTTTTGCAGATTTTTATGTAGATCTAAAGAATAATTATGAAGATCAACCAGCAAAGACCAACTCCTTGTATAAAAAGGTTCTTCAAGCCATAAGTGATAAAAAGTCTGGAGAAATTGATACTGATATTGTACAAAATATTAAATCATTGATTCGTAGAGGCGAGGCGAAAGCCGCTTGTAGATATGTGGGCATTCCAGATGAGCATGTCCATTTCCTTGATATGCCCTTTTATGAAACTGGAGCCATAGAAAAAAAACCAATTGGTGATGCCGATATTGAGATCATAACAGAGTTGATCACAGCCATCAAACCAGATCAAATATATGCTGCGGGAGACCTTTCAGATCCTCATGGAACTCACCGAGTTTGCTTAGATGCTATCTTTAAGTCCATAGAATCGCTTAAGAAATCATCTTTTATGAGAAATTGTTGGTTATGGTTGTATAGAGGAGCATGGCAAGAATGGTCGGTAGAAGAAATAGAAATGGCTGTTCCTTTAAGCCCGAGTGAGGTGCTCAGAAAAAAGAAAGCCATTTTCAAGCATCAATCACAAAAAGACACAGCTGTTTTTCCAGGAAGTGATGAAAGAGAATTTTGGCAGCGTGCAGCTGATCGAAATCAAGAAACAGCCAAGAGGTACCATCAATTGGGCTTAGCAGAATATGAAGCTATTGAGGCTTTCAAAAGGTATTATTTTTAAGATAAGCCATTTTGGTGTATTCTATTTAAATAGTTCTCTTGATCTTGGGTATCTGAAGGAGGTTCTTTTGAAGGTTTATGTTACGAGAAGAACTATCGATAAAAAAGGGATTAGTTTTTTTAATGTTTCCCAGCATAATCTAATGCTGGTGCACGATCGCCAATCATGGGCTCATATTTAAATTGAGTACCTCGCCTTTTATATAATTCCAATTTAGCTTTTTCAATGATCGCTGGATTTTCGAAGAGGTCTATAGCCGTCATGGCCATAGTTTTGGCTGCTACCGTCATTCCTTTGATACCCATAGAAGTTCCGCCTGCCGCTACTGCTTGCCAGCTATGTCCGGGTGTGCCTGGGGGCCAAGTAGCTGCAGACATACTTACGAGTGGAACAATCCAGCTTACATCACCTGCATCGGTAGAATAATTTCCTGCAATTTCTGAAACGGAGAAGGGCGTTACTGAAGCTGCCATCTCCGGGAAGAGACCCTCTGAATTAAAGGTATTCATCAATGTTTCAGCAAAAATATGCTCTTCTTCGGTATAGTCCACGCCACCCACCATTTCCAGATTAGCATGGACGACTTCAGATAGTATTTTATTGGGTAGAATATTGAAAGAGCCACCGGTCATTTCATAAGTCATAGAAGTACCTGTACCCATCGCAGCGCCCTCAGCTGCCTTTATGGACCTTTCCAAAAGATCTTTGACCACACGCATGTCAGGATGTCTAAAAAAATAATAGACTTCAGCATGGGCAGGTACAACATTTGGAGCTTCTCCTCCCTTGGTAATGACATAATGTACTCGACTAGCTGAGGGTATGTGTTCACGCATCATATTCATCATATAATTCATGACTTCTACGGCATCTAAAGCGCTTCTTCCTCGTTCCGGTGCTCCTGCGGCATGCGTCGATATGCCTTTGAATCGATACTTAACCGAGGCAATGGCGAGGTTTGATGCCACTCGAACGGAGTTTTGATTGCCGGCATGCCAATACATCGACATATCCACATCATCAAATAGACCTTCACGGGCCATGTAAACTTTGCCAGACCCGCCTTCTTCTGCAGGGGTACCATGGATGCGAAGTGTACCCTTTATTTTATTATTTAGCATCCAATTTTTTACTTCTATCGCTGCCGAAACAATACCTGTACCGAACAGATGATGACCACAAGCATGTCCAGATAAATGGCCGTCTGATCTTTCTTTTCTAAAAGGAACTGCTTCTTGAGATACTCCAGGAAGCGCGTCAAATTCAGCCAACATACTGATGACCGGTTTTCCTGAACCATAAGAAGCGACAAACCCTGTAGGTAGCCCTGCTACACCCACTTCGAGGGCGAAACTTTCATTTTTTAGTATATCTTGAAGGAGTTGAGAGCTTTTATATTCTTGATAACCTATCTCTGCATAATTCCATATGGTTAACGCGGTCTTTTGGTAAAAAGCTTCTTTTTGGTCTAATGCAACGATGATCGCTTTTTTATCTTTGCTGATTTTTTGAGCTAAAATAGGTGATAAAATCAATAAAAAACAAAGGGAATGTATAAAGTGCTTTTTCATGGAAAATAATTTTAACTTTTAAAAGGATGAATCATGGAAGACTAATCTAGAGATAATCATCTCATGCCACTAATTATAAAAATAGATACTTGTATAAAGTTATTTATTTTCTAAGTCATATCTAATCCTTAAATGGGTGTAAGTTTCAATAAAAAATAAGTATAATTGAAATGAACACCAATAATGTTAGTATTTTACAAAATAATTGATCGATTTTTTTAATCTAAATCTTAAAAATCTGCTTTTATGAAAACCTTCCTCACCATTTTCGCGTTACTTTCTTTTGTATTTATATCTGAAATTAAGGCACAAATTCCTGTTTCAGATTGTCCTGCCTCACCCTATGCGATTGATATCACCCAGCCTGACGGTACCAAAATTAGTATTATAGGTAAGGGCAGTATGAAGAACTCCTGGACCGAAACTTTGGATGGGTACAGTATAGTAAAAAATATAGATGGGCTTTATGAATATGCAAAAAAGGACAACAATCGATTGCTTCCCTCTGGTTTTTTAGTTCAAGAGGATAAGAATAATGTGGATAAGCAAAATTTTCTTGATAAGCAGGATAAGCATCTCAGGCCAACCGTTACTGCCGAAGAATTATCAAGTGCCCGTATAACGGGCACATCTGCGTCCAATAATTCAGAAATTAATTTAGCTTTTCCGACACAAGGGACTCACAAAGTATTGGTTTTATTAATTGATTATCCCGACTTAACTGCAACACATACTGTCGCGGAATTTGAGAATTTCATGAATAAGGAAGATTACAATGATACCGGTAGTTTTAGAGATTACTATCTTAAAGTATCAGGTAATAAACTAGATGTGAATGCAGATGTGGTCGGATGGTATAGAGCGGATAGTGCTTATGAATATTATGGCAAAAAAAATGGTTACGAAAGGACAAGAGGATTGGTCCGTGAGGCAGTCGATGCAGCAGAGGCTGCCGGTGTTGATTTTTCTATCTATGACAATGATGAGGACGGTTATATCGATGGGATTATTTTAGTTCATGCAGGGCAAGGTGCTGAAGAAGGGAGCCTAGAAGATTATATTTGGAGTCACCGATCTTCATTAGGTAGTGATTATTACAGGACTTATGATGGCACCATCATTAATGATTACATGGTAAATCCAGAACGACGTGTATGGTCTAATAGTGGCACAGGGGGTATGGTTGGAATAGGTGTTTTCTGTCATGAATTCGGTCATGGATTGAATTTACCTGATTTATATGATATCGATTACAGTTCGGCAGGTGTAGGTAGTTGGGGATTGATGGCTGGTGCGACCTGGTTGGGTGATGAAAAAGTTCCTGGATTTATGTCTGCTTGGAGTCGAGTTACTTTGGGCTGGATCACACCAGAAAAGATATCAAGTGGTTCCTATGCGTTGGCAGCATCAACAACGAGTATGGTTGTTTACAAGGTTAATACGGCAGTACCAGGAGAATATTTTTTGCTCGAAAATAGGCAGCAAAGTGGTCAAGATACTTATCTGAAGGGGAGTGGCTTAGCCATTTGGCATATTGATGATAACCGGAGAGTAAGTGATAATTCCGATAATGCTGATGAAAATCATAGATTAGTAGATTTGGAACAAGCTGATGGATTAGGTCATTTGTACATTGAAGATGGTGCCTCTGATGATGGAGATCTTTTTCCGGGAAGCGCCGAAAACACTTCATTCACAGATGCTAGTTCACCCAATTCAAAAACTTATAACTTAGTCTCCTCAGGAATCGAAATTACAGGTATCAGCGAGGAGAGTGGAATAGTTAATTTCAATGTTAGTGGTGGAGATGAGAGATATGATCCGGTTAACGTAATATTTTCTCTAGATCTTTCCAATTATGCAGGTGCTCAAACGCCACCTTATGTTTATGGTGAATGGGACAATTATTGTACAAATTGCAATGCAATGACAGATATAGATGATGATGGTATTTGGATCGATACCATTAGTATGGGAAGAGGCGATTATAAATTTATATTTTTGACTGGGGTAGCTTTTGTTACTGGTACGGATTATGAAGATTTTAGTGGAGTGGCTACTGATTGTAACGTTTTGGCTGAGGCAGGTTCAGTTTTTACAACAGATCATTATTTTCGAAGTTTACAAGTATTGGGGGAAACTGAATTTCAGTTCTATGGGGGAAGCACGGTTAAATGGAATGATTGTCCGATAATCAATCTTACTATGAATATTACCGCGGCAAACAATACTGAGACTATTGCTAATGGTGTAGTATCTAATGATGATTCTTTAGAACTAACTTTTACCAGTAGTCAAGGCACAATGGATTTTTTAACTGAAGATATTACTGTAGTCGGAGGAATTATTAGTGACTTTTCTGCAACAAGTACTTCAGTTTATACAGCTACTTTTACTCCATTATCTGATGGGGCTACTAGCATTGATGTTGCAGCAGGTACTTTTACAGATGAAGCAGGCAATAACAATACGGCAGCATCTCAGTTTAATTGGACTTATGATGGTACTTTACCTATCATGGAAATCACCGCCACCAATACTGAGGGAGTCATAGCTCAAAATACTATATCTAATGACTCTGCTTTGACTATTATTTTTACCAGCAGCGAGGAAACCGAAGATTTCGCAGTCGATGATATTACCGTCACTGGAGGAATTATTAGTGACTTTTCCGCTACTAGTGCTTCAATTTACAGGACTACTTTTACCCCATCAGCTGATGGGGCTACCACTATTGGCGTAGCAGCAGGCACTTTTGAAGATGCAGCAGGTAATAGTAACACGATAGTATCTCAATTCAATTGGACCTATGATATTACTTCACCTACCATGGAGATCACCGCCACGAATAGTGAGGGTCCGGTTACACAAGGTACGACATCCAGTGATGCTACATTGACTTTAACCTTTACGAGCAGTGAGGAAACTGATGACTTTACAGTCGATGATATCACCGTTACTGGAGGAATTATTAGTGATTTTTCCGCTACCAGTGCTTTAATTTATACGGCTGATTTCACTGCATCATCTGATGGGGCTTCCACTATTGGTGTAGTAGCTGCCACTTTTGTAGATGCAGCAGGTAATAACAACACGGCAGCATCTCAGTTCAATTGGACTTATGAGGAAGAAGTTCTTAATATTGATTTGCCGGAGCAATCCGTACCTTTCGCTTTTCATCCAAATCCTGCTCAAGACATTATGTATGTAAGAGTATCAGATATTAAAGAAGTGGAGGTACTTGAAATGTTCAATTTATCCGGAAAAAAGGTTCTCAATTTTCGTAGCGACATTGGACAAGTAGATTTGAGGAGATTACCAGAAGGGATTTATTTAATAAGGTCAAATAGTAATTTAATGAGACCACAAAAAATAATTATTTCAAAATGATTGATTTAATAAGAGTAATTTATTTCCTCTTTTTTGGTAAAGATGCATTCAAGACGAATTACCCTCAACGTGTTCATTAATCTCAGCTCCTTAGTATTTTTTAAATCGACTACAGAATAAGTCAACTTAATTATAAGGTGTTAATTTTGATAGCTCATGAATGGAAATAGAGAGCTTTCCTCCAAGGGACTTAATATCCACTAAGTCGTCTTTTCTAGAGTAGAATTTTGATGGATGGGTACTTTCTTTTGAACAAAAAGTGCTTTTGCAATGTGCAAAATAATAATCCATTTTCATTGAGCTCATCACCTTACCTGAAATTAACGCAAAAACACCCTTATTTAATGAGATAAGTGAGGATATTCACTATTAGAAATTTACTGTCTGAGAACATCTCCAAATAAAACACATTACTTCACCCATCTAATAGAATACTAATTATTAGTGACTCTTATTACACCTTTAAAATAAAATAAAAAAGACAGGTTAAATAGGGAATGCTATAAAATTGTTTTCTTCTATTTTTTTGTTTATCTTCTTCATATTTAATTTTTTTAAAGTTACAGCTATGCAATTACTCAGGCCTCTCATTTACCTTGTTCTATTGATATCAGCTCATTTTTTTAATCAGTTTGATGCCATGGCTCAAAAGGTCAATCAACCCGTTGACCCCTCATTTTATGAAGGCTATAAATGGCGAAATATAGGCCCAAATAGAGGGGGAAGATCACTCAGTTCAACAGGAAGTCCGGGTCGAATCAATGAATATTATTTTGGAGCAACCGGTGGAGGACTATGGAAAACGATCGATGGGGGTAATGATTGGTTTCCCGTGACAGATGGTCAGATCAAGTCATCAAGTATTGGAGCAGTTGCTGTGGCGGAAACAAATCCTGATATCGTTTATATTGGAGGAGGTGAAACGCAGTTAAGAGGGAGTATTACGCAAGGAGAGGGTGTTTATAAATCCACTGACGGGGGCAAAAATTGGAGAGATCTTGGACTTAAAGAAACGCAGGCCATATCAAGAATTAGGGTGCACCCTACCAATCCGGATATCGTTTATGTAGCGGCCTTGGGTCACCCCTATGGTGAGAATGAGCAAAGAGGTGTTTTTCGTTCGGTTGATGGGGGTAATCATTGGCAGAAAATACTTTATGTGAGTGATCGTGCGGGTGCAGCAGATTTGATTATTGATCGTACTAATCCTAAAATACTTTATGCTTCAACTTGGCAAGTATACCGTAAAACATGGAAAATGTGGGGAGGAGGTCCGGATAGTAAACTTTTTAAATCACTTGATGGTGGAGATACTTGGATAGAGCTTACCAAAAATCCAGGTATGCCTGAAGGCCCAATAGGTAAAATTGGGGTGACCGTTTCTCCAGCTGATCCCAATCGTATATGGGCAGTTGTTGAAGCAAACGAAGGGGGTATTTTCAGATCTGATGATGGAGGATGGACCTGGAAATGCGTAAATAGTGAGAGAAAATTAAGACAAAGGGCTTTTTATTATTCAAGAATCTACGCCGATCCATTAGATCGAGAGACGGTGTATGGTCTCAATGTCCAATTTTGGAAATCAACAGATGGAGGTATCACCTTTGACGAGGAAATTAAAGTTCCCCATGGCGATAATCATGATCTATGGATTGATCCTAATAACCCACTTCGCATGATTAGTTCTAATGACGGAGGAGGGACTGTTTCAGTTAATGGAGGTAAGTCATGGACGAAAGAAGATTATCCGACCAGTCAATTCTACCACGTAATGACTACGAGTGATGTTCCTTATCATGTTGCTGGAGCTCAACAAGATAACAGTACTTTAGCCATGCCTTCTGATGGATGGGGCCACATGCAAGCCAGAGGGCCTAACGATGGCTGGTATTATCCTGTAGGTGGGGGTGAAAGTGGATGGATTACACAGAGCCCAACTAATCCAGATGTTTTTTATGCGGGTAGTCAAGGGGCATTACTGACTAGATATAACAGAAAAACAGGTCAAAAAAGAGACATACAGGTTTATCCACGTTTTTTTTCAGGAGAGCCTTCGAGTGCCTTACCTGAACGTTGGCAATGGACTTTTCCTATCATGTTTTCCCCATTGGATGATCAGGTCATGTATACCTGCTCGCAACATGTTTGGAAAACAATCAACGATGGTCAAACATGGGAGAAAATCAGTCCAGATTTGACCTATGCGGATCCAGCTACGCTTGGTGTGACGGGTGGTGTCATTACCAAAGATATGAATGGTCCTGAAATATATGCGACCGTATTTGCCTTAGCACCCTCTAATCACGACGTCAATACGATATGGGCCGGTTCTGATGATGGGAAAGTCCACATCACAAGGAATGGAGGTAAGAAATGGGTGGATATTACTCCTAACGAATTACCGAAATTTTCTAGAATAAGTATCATTGAGGAGAGCAAGTTTAAACCAGGAACTTTATATTTGGCTGCCAATCGTTATCAGACAGACGATAGGGAACCCTATGTGTTTAAAACTAATGACTTTGGTAAGACATGGGAGAAAATAACGATTGGTATTGAATCTGGTCATTTTGCCAGAGCGATTAGAGAGGATTTAGTACAAGAAGGGTTATTGTATTTGGCGACAGAACATGGGGTCTATGTATCTTTTAATGATGGGGAAATGTGGCAATCTTTACAACTCAATCTTCCCGATACACCCATACGTGATTTGGTATTAAGGGATAACGATGTGGTTTTAGGATCACATGGAAGAGGTTTTTGGATTTTGGACGATATCATTCCTTTTCGAAGTGCGGAAGCCGTGAATCCGTCAGATGATATTCTTTTGTACCCACCTAGTGATCCTATTAGAGGAATTTATCCAGCTAAAATTCAATATTATTTGAAAGAACAAGTGGATACTGTTTATATCGATCTTTTGGATCCCAATGGAGAGCTGATACATTCCTTTTCGGGATTTACTCCCGAGTATGTTCCAGATCCAAATATTTCAAGATGGATGAGAGGAGGGAGCACTGTACCAACGACTGCAAAAGGACTCAATACATTTACTTGGGATTTGCGTTATCCTGGGGCTACCTCTTTTGATGGGATGATTATTTGGAGTGCCCGACCTCAAAGAGGACCTTTGGCACCTTTAGGGAATTATCAGGTAAAAATTCGAATTGGGGCAATACAAAAAACAGAAACTTTTGAAATAAAAATAGATCCCAATTTGGAGGAAATTACGCCTTCAGACCTTCAACTTCAATTTGATCTAGCTATGCAAATTAGAAATCAAACGAGTTTGGCAAATGAGGCCGTGATTCAAATTAGATCTCTTCGTAATCAATTGGAGGCTTTGATGAAGCATCAGGAGCTCAGTGCCATAAATAACTCAGTCCAAGAGATTATTCAAAAAACACAAAGCATTGAAGAGTCTTTGTATCAGGTAAAAAATCAAAGCAATCAAGATCCCCTTAACTTCCCCATTAAATTGAATAACCGATTGGCTTCCTTGAGAAGAAGTGTGGAAAATGGGCAGGCAAGACCCACAGATGCGGCTTATGTGGTATTTGATGAACTGAAAGGAGCACTGAAGCAATTACTGATTCAATTAGATACCCTCTTATCAGAAGATTTGAATCGTTTAAATGATGCCTTTATGGCTCAAGGATTCAAGGCCATTGAAATAAAAAAAGCACCTTGAAAATAGGTCTTTAAAAATATCTCAGTCAAATATCTGACTTAAAATAACGTCATGAATGGCGGTTGGACTTAAGTGGCTTTCAACGCCTTTATGACCAACGTATACGGCTTTGTCTTCATCTTTTAATTGAATCCGCCCGTGAGATCCTTTAACTAGGCTTGCATCTAAGGGAATGAAATCCATCATCGTTCTGAATCCTAATTTTTTTCCAAGTAGTTTTAAGAGGATTCTAGGTATGATTAACATTTTTTTAGGGTCAAAAAACATTTCTACGGGATCATATCCAGGTTTGTTGTGAATGGCCACAGTTCGAGCAAAATCAGGAGCTTTTTCGTCGTCGGCCCAATAATAATAGGTAAACCAACATTTTTCTTTGGCCACGATGACCAGATCACCACTACGATCATGGTTGATGTGATATGTTGGTTGCTCATCAGCATTTAATACGAGTTCTATATCAGGATGAGCTCTTAAGTTATTTTCAATTTTCTTCGTTTTACTTTTATCATTTATATAAACATGGGCGATTTGATGGTCAGCCATAGCAAAAGCCTTTGATGCACCTGCATCGAGTATCTCAAGTCCATTTTCCTCTCGAACGTCTATGAGCTCCATTGACCTGAGCAAGCGATTGATATGTATGGGTTGATGTACATCTGTAATACCGTATTCTGAAAGTATATTTACGTGTACCCCTTTGTCTTCAAAGGCCGTAATAAGTTGTGAACAGACCCTATCTATTTCGGCCAAATCTTGGTCAAGATACTTGGGATCATGTCCAAATTTTTGGAGGACATAATCAAGATGGGGCAGGTAGATAAGAATTAAATCAGGATTATGCCAGTCATGAACTTTTAAAGAGGCTTTGGCGATCCATTCGCTAGACTTTATGGTAGTTTTTGGACCCCAAAAATCAAAAAGGGGAAAAGTCCCCAGTTCTTGTTGCAGTTTCTGACGTAAATTAGGTGGATAGGCATAACAATCAGGCACCTTCAATCCATTGGTACGGTATTGGGGTCTGGGAGTCACAGAATAGTCCACCTTTGAGTACATATTGTACCACCAAAACATATTAGCACAGGTAAAGTTTGGATCCCTTTCTTTTGCATTTTCCCAAATACTTGGGGATTGAACCAGTTTATTGGATTGCGCCCAGAGTTTGATTTCTTGCTGCTCTTTAAAAAACCATCCGTTAGCCACAATGCCATGTTCACTGGGCCATTTACCCGTGAGGTAGGTAGTTTGAGCCGAACAGGTCACTGCGGGCAGTACGGGATCGATATAAGAAAGGTTTTTATTCTGGATCCATTGGTTTAAAAATGGAGTTTTAGGTCCAATGATTCTTTTAGACAGACCAACGACATTGATGATAGCCGTTTTATTCAACTTAGGCATGATTATCTAAGGTTTTCTTCACCCAGTTTAACTCTCGAATAATACTATTGACCCTATTTATTTGCATGTTTTTGGGTAATACATCCCAAGTATAGGTTTCTACCTCTAGATGCTGAGTAAAAGGGTCCTTCAACCAAAGGCGTAAGGTTTCAATGATGTCTTCTTGTGTAGAGTAAAGTTTGCCATAAGTTTCTGTAAATACAGGGACATGGAAGTGTGTTCTTATTTCATCATAGGCATACGTATCAAGGGAAGATAGGGCGGAACCTAAATCTGTGTATCGAATCAATTTTCCATCGCTTCGCTTAACTACCGCTTGATGTAAATAGGTAGGCTCGTCAAAAGGCAATAACTCTGTGGACACCCAACTTGGGTCGGATTGATTACAAATATTCCCTGAACCCAGCGCCGCACTGATTTGTATTCTCCCAATATTAATATCTGCATTTTTGATCCGTGACAAAGCTTCTGCAGGCTTTTCAAAACCTACGGCAAAATGACAAACATCGTAGCATATTTGAAAATGCGCTCTAATGATATGATTCGCTTCATTTTCAGTAACCCCTAGGCGATTGCTAATTTCTGGAAGGGCTCTGACCAATAAATAATCATTGAAAAAAGAAACAAATTCTTTACTGGTTTCTATTACACCGTCCGGCTCGGGTTCTAGGTCTAGATGTAAATTTTTACCAGTTTCATCTTTTATTTTTTTTAGATAGCAGATCAGTTCTGTGAAATGTTCACAAGCTGCGGATTTCACATCATCTAGCTCTTTCTCTGTGCGATGCCAGTGCCTATATGAAATAGGTGCCGTCGATACGCCACCATCCATTCCTTCTGGTAATAATATAGACAAGATTAAAAAAAGTCTTTGCGTATATGCCAACCGATCAGAAGTACTCCAATCTGGCTGATGGACTGCATCTTTTACCTTTTGATGGTGAAAACTACCGTAGGGAAAACCATTGATGGTAAAAACATACATGTTTTCTTCCCTTAACCATGCTTGGAAAGCATTTAATTGGGTTTCCTTGATCAATTCTAAGGCGGCCAAATGAGACAACCGAAGTCCGATGCCAAAGGGAGCTTCCGTTAAGCCGCTGCGTACTTGGGTCGTATAAGTTTTGAGATTGTGAAAGGTTTCATCCCAAGATTCACCAGGATGAATGTTGCTGCAGTAGGTTAAATGAGCCTGATGATGCTCAATTTGCATGAATAATTGATTTTTGGTGCAATAACAGAGCCGCACGATCGAGACTGTTTTTATTCATTTCATGAACATTAAATTGGATACCTATTTCATTGATCAAGGTGATGGTAAGCTGGCCACCAAGATGTGCTCTAAATTCTTCCAATCCAGCATAAACCTCAGGATTAAGGGTATTGGTTTCTTGATTGAGAAGCAGCGGGTGAAATAACGTGAATCCGAGTTGTCCAAGTACCGCATAGACTCTTTCAAAAACATCATGGGCAAGCAGGTCTTCGCTTACGGCATAGGCCAGATCCAAAACTAAGCCTATGGCAACTGCTTCACCATGTTTCACCTCAAATTCCGTGAGTTGTTCCAGCTTATGGGCGGCCCAATGTCCAAAATCGAGGGGTCTTGAGGATCCCATTTCAAAGGGATCTCCTTGTGATGAAATATGATCTACGTGCAATTTAGCACAGTCAAAAATCAATTTTTCCATCGTTTCGGTATCCCGATGACTGAGCGCCGTAGCATGATCTTCCAACCAATAAAAAAAAGTGGCGTCTTTAATGAGTGCAACTTTTACCGCTTCTGACATACCCGAACGCCAATCTCGCTCATCAAGGGTATTTAAAAAATTAAAATCATTGATCACTGCAACGGGGGGAGAGAAGGTTCCTAAAAAGTTTTTCTTTCCAAAATAGTTGATACCATTTTTAACACCTACCCCAGAATCATTTTGGGCAAGAACGGTCGTAGGCATTCGAATATGTCTAATGCCTCTATGTCCTATAGCTGCTGCGAATCCAACCATATCTAAAATAGCACCTCCTCCCATGGCAATCAAATAGGCATGGCGATCAATATTTTTTTGATGGATATAGTTGAGTACTTCCTTCATAGCATCCAACGAGTTTTTTGCAAGCTCTCCACCTGTGATTACCAAAGGTTCAGCGACTAAGTGTAAAGAGGGAAAAGCATGGATATAGCTTTCAATGGCTTGAGGTAAATTAGGCCAATGGTCTAGAAGACCTTGATCGATCACAAAACCTAGTTTGATTTTTCCACCAATATACGATGATTGAAACAAATCAAATAGGAGGGTATTGGAGAGATGAAAGACTTCTCTTGTAAATAAAATATTATATCGGTAATTAATAGAAAAATCCTGTTCTAGAATGATCTTTTTCTTTTGTAATTCAAGGTTTTCCTTAGGAATTTTATTCACTTGCATAATTCATCTTTGAAAAAAAAGGGACAAATCAAAGCTCTTCTTTAATAGGATTAATATTTATTTAAAGTCTATAATGATCCCGCTTTCAAAGGTAGATCAAAATCATTATTTAGACAATATCAAGACAAAAGGAAGGCCGAGAAACTGCGAACGGCTCAAGTGACAGAAAATCTTTTGGCCAAGACAAGGGAGATAGGTAGTAAGATTAATGTACCTAAGCCCAGACTCCAATGCCCAAAGCCGGCAACATAAGAAGCATTGAGTGGGATAAGAGAAAGAACACCCATTTTAACGGCTACTTTTATCAATTTAGTATTATTTTTAAGGATCGCTTTGAGTTTGACTTTTCCATTTATTCCTATCCATAAAATGATGAAAGGGCCAGACATCCAAATATCCATCCAACCGAGTATTCCAATGCCTACAAGTAAGCATGTAACTGCCACATCCAAAGTCAAAGCCATGACCAAGGCTGACGTATTGTTTCCTAATACTTCGCCCTTGCTCGTCAAGGTAATGGCAGCTATGAATATGACAGGGATCAAGCAAATCCATATCAAATGGGGGTGGGTGTTGAGCGATAAAATGCTCATTCCGAGCATCAAATTTAATCCACGACAAATGCCCATATTTAGGGGGCCAATGACTAAGAAATCTTTTGTGTACCGGTCATAAAGAAGGGCTGAGAGAGCGATAAAAATGGCAATGAAACCACTTTCAACATGACTTAAGAAGCTGAGTAATATCCCAGTAAGTAATAAGGTAATGCCAAAAAATCGAGCATTTTTCAGGGAAACTTGACCTCTAGGAAGTGGTCTTTCTGGTCTTTCAGTTCGATCAATAGCTAGATCAAAAATATCATTGAAGACAATACCTCCAGCATAAAGGCATGAGGTAGAAAGTAGAAGGAAAATAAGGTTCAAAAGAGATGGGGTATTCAGCTCAAAAAAACACCCAGCAATAGCTGCTCCTGCCAAAATATCTGACATTGCGGTAACAATGTTTGCAGGCCTTATGAGCACCAAATAAGGGTATAAGTTCATTAAGAGCCTAGTTTTCTATAATATTGGAATCTGATTTTTTGGGAGGCTGGCCCCTTAAAACACTATTACCCCCATATAAGATTGATTGATCGAAATGCACGCCTTCAGACCAATCGCTTTCTTTCATATTTCCGCTTTGAGCATAAGCTTCAAGGGCATTTTTATAGCAGACGGCCTGCACAATTTCACTTGTAATACCATTGTCTAACATCAGCTGAGCTGTTTTGGGAACAGACAAAGGATCACTGACACCCCAATCAGCAGAGCTGTCTATAAATATTTTATTAGAGCCATATTTTTCGACAACGGCTACCATCCGTTCACTGCCCATTTTGGTATTAGGATAAATGGTAAAAGCAGTCCAATAACCCCTTTCAAGTACTGATTCAACGGTTTCTTCATTATTATGATCGATGATTACGGTCGAAGGATCAATGCCATGCTCTTCCAATACATCCATACTTCTCAGGGTACCTCTTTTCTTATCTCTGTGAGGGGTGTGTACCAGTATGGGTAGTTCCAGTTCTTTTGCCAATTCAATTTGAACTCTAAAATATTTATCTTCAGCGGCCGTTTGATCATCATATCCAATCTCGCCAATGGCAACGACATTGTCCTTAAGCGCGAAGAGTGGCAATAATTCCATGACCTCTTCAGCCAAGCTTTCATTATTGGCCTCCTTGGAGTTCAACCCAATAGTACAGTAATGTTTGATAGCAAATTGAGAAGCTCTGAAGGCTTCCCAACCGACAATACTGCTGAAGTAATCTTTAAAAGAGCCCACTTCAGTGCGAGGTTGACCTAACCAGAAGGCGGGTTCAATGATGGCCACTATACCTGCTTTTGACATGGCTTCATAGTCATTGGTCGTACGAGAAGTCATGTGAATGTGGGGATCAATAAATTTCATATTTCTTTATTATTAAGCTTTTGATGTGTTTTGTAAGGCTTGATTGTTATGCCAGAAATCGGATCCAATTTGATCCCAGCTGATAGGTTCTATTTGTGTTGACTGCGAATTCAGCCATTTTTGGGAGGCATCTAAGTTACTTTCTTGAATTAACTTGAGCATGCCTTTTTGATCTTGGGCGTTACCTTCAGCCATTTTTTTAATCATTTCCAAAAATATTTCCTCAGTCATATAACCCGATATCATACGCCATAATTCTGGTGTTACACGTCGTGACGCGGCCCAACGTTCTCGGGCATAATCAAATAATATATGAGCTAGCTTTTCGTTTTTCCTTTGATCTACACCTTTAACTAGGTAAATAGGTCTCTCCATAAAAACGGCTTTAAGGATCATTTGGTTCCATTCATCTTGACTGAAATAACCGGCAGGATAAGAATTTTTAAGGGCAATGGCATCGAAAACATCCACTATATTGGTTCTAATGCCATTTACAACTATGTGAGTAAAATGACCAGCATTTTCTAAGTAAGGTATGGATTTAAAAATGCTGATTTGCTCTTGGGTGTCAGCCACGGAGATCAGCTTAGTCAGGCTCTTTGCGCTCAAAAGAGGATAACACATTAAAAGTGAGAAACGGCAGAGCTGATCTAATGTCCAATTTCCGATGTAAAATTCAGGATATTTTAACTCAATGGTTTGAAGTTGTGATAAGCTTAGCTTAACATGATCTCGAGGAATTTTTTTATTTATCAGGGCAAATGAAATAAAAAAGTCTTGGTCAGTCTTGGTTGAATGAAGTTTTTGATCCAACCAGCTTTTGGTTTTTTCGTCTTGGAGTTCATTTAAACAATATTTCTTTATCAATTCAGAGAGACGCACAGATTCATTTTTATAAGGCTAAAGGGTTAAGCCATGATGACTCGAACTAAAAACATAAAATTAATACAATTGTACTGGTTATATGAAGTTGAAATAAGATTTTCAGTACTCAGACCTAAATATATTTTGATGTGGAGTACCTTACTTTTCAGAGGTTCTGACGTTCATTAGTTGGCCCATGGCACTCTTAGTTCAATGAGTTCCTGTTTAGATAATTGAATACTATTCACTTCCATTGAAATGCGAGTTAAGGGTTGGTCCAGCGTATCCGTTGGCATTTCAGCGATACGTTCCAGGACGTCAAAACCTTTAAAGAGTTGCCCGAAAATCATATAGTTGTCATCGAGGCGAGGGATGCCATTTCGATCATGAACGATGTATAACTGACAACCCGCAGAGAGTTTTGATGGATTATTATCTCTTCCTGCACCTAAGGCTCCATAAATATGGCGAATGTTGGGTTGAAATTCGGGAGCTATTAAATAGGGTGAATTTTTAAATCCATCGGGTGTATCTGGACAGCCACCTTGGATAACAAAGTTTTTTATTACTCGATTAAAGATAAGGGTATCCCAATATTGTTTTTTGGCAAGTGAGAGAAAACTTTTTTTATGTTTCGGGGTTTCTTCGTAAAGCCAGAATAACATCTCACCATAAGGTGTTTTGATTTGACCTATGTCATAATACTTTGAAGAGGATGGGACACAACTGGCAAAGAGTCCCATGACCAATAAAAGAAAACCAGTTTTACGTAGGTCAGAAATTTTAGTGGGTACAGGTGTCATACCCTTAAATATCACAAATTTCAATACCTTTTTTAAGGGAGGCCAAGGCATCCTGCTGTTTGGGTATAAATTCTTGTGCCACATGACCAGTAAATCCAGTATCTGCAATGGCTTTCATAATTGCCGGATAATACAGCTCTTGGGTTTCATCTATTTCGTTTCTTCCGGGTACGCCTGCGGTATGATAATGACTGATGTAGTCCTTGTGTTTTTGGATGGTAGCAATGACGTCGCCCTCCATAATCTGCATGTGATAAATATCGTACAAGAGTTTGAAGTTGGGACTGCCTAATTTATCTGCCAAAGCGACCCCCCATTCGGTATGGTCACAGAGGTAATCTTGGTGATCTACCTTTGAATTGAGCAACTCCATGGTTAAAATAATATTGTGTTTTTCTGCTAATTTCACAACCGGATCTAATCCTTTTGCACAGATCTCCAAACCGGCTGCATCCGAAAGACCATTGCGATTACCTGAAAAGCAAATAATATTTTTTAAACCTGCATCAGCCGCTTTTGAAAAGGATGCTTTATACTCTTTAAAGAGGGTTTTATGATTTTGAGAATCACTGAATCCATTGATAATACCCATTTGACTGCCATAAGCCATGGCACACGTCAGATCATATTTTTGTGCCGTAGCCCACTGCTCAGCGGTCAGTAAATCAATTGAACTGATACCAATGTTTTTGGCAAATTCACAAAGTTCTTCTAATTCAAATTGATTAAAGCACCACTCACATACCGAGTGATTGATTCTTTGAGAAAGGGGTATGATTTCGTTATTGCCCGAAGAGACAGTAGGTAAACCTATGAAACCTAATGTAGCCAAACCTGATAAGTTTTTAATTGCTCGCTTTCTTGTGATTTTCATTGTAGTTATTTTTATAGACGATGAATGAAGATAATAAATACTCCCAATCTTTAAATTAAACAAAAAACAGGAAGGAATGCGGTTATATTTTAAAAATTTACATAGCATTGCCGGCTATGATGAAAAATATGATCACCCTGCTTTCCTTGATTTTCACTAGTTTTTTTTGTAAAAAAGGCATATCAGCAATTGACCTATCCCAAATTTTATCCTTATCGAGCACATGAGGAAGATATTTTAGAGACTGCTCTCGTTACTGATCATACTTTTAAAAAGGGTAATATAAAAATGTATAAATGGTCTGGAGGACCAAAAAGAATTCTTATAATTCATGGCTGGGAGGGACGAGTCACTCATTTCTCCATATTGATTCAACATTTAATAAAAGCAGGTTACACCGTTTATGGTTTTGACGCACCAAGTCATGGATTAAGCGATAAAGTAAAAACAAGTCTCTTTGATTTCATCGATTTAGTAGGTGAAATGATTGAGCGTGTTCAGCCAGCCATTGCGATAAGCCATTCATTTGGTGCGGTAGCCACTACGTATTCATTAGCTCAGAATAGTCATTTGCAACTTGACAAATACGTGCTGATTACCTGTCCAGATAAGTTTCTTGAGCGAATCGAAGCCATGGCTCATAATTTTGGCTTATCTCAAGAGATTGTTGATCGACTGATTATTAAAATTGAGCAAGATTATAATTTAGATGTGGGGAGATTAAACGTTAGTGAGTTTGTTAAGGAGGTAAAAGTAAGAAAAGCTTATATTCTGCATGATCAAGATGACCGACAACTTCCTTTGAGCCAGGCCGTGCATGTCCATGAAAACTGGTCAAATTCAGAGCTTGAAATAGTACGAGGAACTGGGCATTTTAAGATATTACAGGATAAAGGAGTAATTATAAAAATCCTTAATTTTTCAGAAAGCTAAAGTGAATGAAGCTAAAAACTTCAAGCATCTTCACGATACCCTAATTCTATTTTCAATGAAAAGACTACTGAACTTGCCTATCGCAAATCCTAAAAAAACACCAAGGGTATTGGCAAGGAAGTCTAACCACTCACCATGTCTATTCACATGAGGTTGAATCAGTTCGATAATACCACTGAGGAAGACCATAAAAAGTAAATATACGAAGAAGTATTTGGGGTAGACGTAGCCAGTAGGCAGGGCTACTAAGAGATATGCAATAAAGTGATAAACTTTATCAACTCCCTCGCCCATCTGGGGTAATTGAGGTAAAGGATACAGACTTAAAAATACTATTATTAGAAGCAAGATTATGGTTATGCGCCTCCAGTAGGCTAGGATCATTTGATCAATGAAGATGAGTAGGTTTGATTTATTCATTGAATAAGGTTGATCTCGTCCGTAATTTGTGATAAATGCATTTCAAATGCAAATAACGTTTATTCGAGATGCAAATCTATGCCCCTCTCAAATTAATTCAATTCCAACAAATAATAGGCTGTCTAGTCAATCACAAAAAAAGATGAGCGGTTCAATGTAGAGGTAAAATGCCTCACTTCTCTTTATGAAATGCCTGTTCTGCTGATTCATAAAAGCTGGAATTATCTCAACTTAGGGTATAAAAAAAGTCCTCAAACCTGTTGAAGACTTTCTAAATCCATGCGGTCTGGACCGGGCTCGAACCGGCGACCTCCTGCGTGACAGGCAGGCATTCTAACCAACTGAACTACCAAACCATTTGAATTACAAACTTATACTCTTATCACATCTTTTACAATAAGCAAAGCCATAATATTTTGAAATTTTGCGATCTTTGTATCGAAGTGATAAAATCCCATAGTTTGAACTAAATTTAAGGCTTAAAATAATTTAATTATATGTTGCTTGACTTTGAAAAACCCATTGCAGAATTAGAATCGAAACTCAATGACATGAAACAACTTGCTATTGAAAGTGACGTCGATGTTTCTCAGGCGATGAAGAAACTTGAGGAAAATATTATTTCGTTAAAGAATGATACTTTTAAAAATCTGACCAGATGGCAACGAATACAACTTTCAAGACATCCAGAAAGACCGTACGCGTTGGATTATATTTATGAAATCACTTCTGAGTTCATTGAACTGCATGGAGATCGTAATGTGGGGGATGATAAAGCTGTGGTCGGGGGCTTTGCAGAGATTGACGGTGAAACCATCATGATCATTGGGCAGCAAAAAGGTAGAAATACCAAGCAGCGGCAAGAAAGAAACTTTGGGATGGCAAACCCTGAGGGGTATAGAAAGGCCCTGCGCCTTATGAAGCTGGCTGAAAAGTTCAATAAGCCAATTGTCACGCTGATAGATACACCGGGAGCCTTTCCCGGTATAGAAGCTGAAGAAAGAGGTCAGGGTGAAGCCATAGCTAAAAACTTGAAAGAAATGTTTACCCTCAAAGTCCCTTGCATTTGTGTAGTTATTGGAGAGGGTGCTTCTGGGGGGGCTTTGGGAATAGCTATTGGCGACAAGGTACTCATGATGGAAAATGCTTGGTATTCCGTAATTTCTCCTGAAAACTGTTCAACCATATTGTGGAGAAGTTGGGATTATAAGGAACAAGCCGCAGATGTATTGAAACCTACGGCAAAAGACATGTTAAAGCTTAAGCTTATCGACGGGATCATTAAAGAGCCATTAGGAGGTGCACATACCAACCTGAAGGAGAGTGCTATTTTCTTGAAGAAAGCTCTAATGAGTAATCTTGAATCATTAAAAAAGAAATCTTCGGAAGAGCGTATTGCCGATCGAATGGATAAGTTTGGATCCATGGGTGTATATAGCTAATGCCAAGAACAATGGTCAGATCTTGTGAAGAAAAGAGCATCGGTCTGGCCCTTTCTGGAGGGGAATATCGCAATGTTGGCCATTGAATTATGATACAAGCACTCCTTGAAAAAGGGTTTTTTTCAGTCGGATTGCCCGAAGCAGTGCGGATGCCATCATTGGAGCGTTGTATTGTTAAGATATCATGCCCAAAGAAATTTTGAAAATTCCCATAACCTCAATTACTTTAGCTTTTTTAGACCAGCTTTGAATTGGCAGACCTTTTTAACTTAGAGAAAGTCATTAACTTTAGAAGTATTCATCTCCCTGTAGATGATTTTTCATCTCTTCATACGCTATTCGTGGTAGTTGCTACTGATTTGAAAAAAGAGAAAATTAAATATTTTAAAAAAGAGGAATTGTGTAGATCCCTGATAGCGTCTTGTGATAGTCCTGTAGTTTTTAATTCTGTAAAAATTAAGGGGATTGCTTATGTTAATGGGGGTTTATTAAATAACTTACCCATTGAGCCTTTGAAGAAAAATGTAATTACTTAATCGGTCTGCACTGCAATCCCATAGGGATAATATGGACCAGTATAAGATTGGAAAAGCAACTCGATCGTTCTTGGCTCTTGGCCATTTCTTTTAGAGATCGACTTAAAATAAAAAAAGATTTATTTTGGAAGCCTCCTGAATTATCGAGCTATCATGTTTTTGATTTTAAAAGGTTAGATACAATATTTGATATAGGTTATGATTATGCCTTAAAGTAGTTGAGTAAGGCGACATTTGAATGTTAATAAATAGTTATGTTCGAAATTAAACGAAATTTTTTTAAGTTTTGCTTTTGGATCTTGGGATGGAAAGTAGTGGGAAATCCTCCTAAGATCAAAAAGTATATGATTACTGTGGCTCCTCATACTAGTGGATGGGATTTTTTAGTAGGTATTGCTGCAAAAAATATTGTCAGATTAGAAGGTCAGTTTTTGGGAAAAAAATCCCTATTTGACCTTCCCGTTGTTGGACAAGTCATGCGTTACTGTGGGGGACATCCAGTGAATCGCACCACCAAGTCAAATGTTGTGGATAATGTGGCTAAATTGTTTCAAAAGAATGAAGAATTTGTGATGGTAATTGCTCCAGAGGGAACTAGAACTTATCAAAAAGAGTGGAAGACAGGATTTTATTTTATCGCGTTGAAAGCTAAGATACCCATTGTCATGGCTGGTTTTGATTTTAAACGAAAACTCGTTGAGCTCAAAGAGCCATTCATGCCCACTGGGGATGTCTTGAAGGACATCGAAATGATGAAGGGATACTATAAAACAGTCACTGGAAAGTATCCAGAAATGGGAGTTCATTGATTATGAATTACCCCTTTAATACTTCTATAAAAAGATTAAATATTATTTCTTAGCCGCTGCCTTCTTAGTGGTGGCTCGCTTGGTTCTTCTTTTGGGCACTACTTCAGGTTCAATAACTTCGATAACATCTGCTAAGATTCTACCGCAATGCTCACAAATAATGATCTTTTTCTTTTCTCTAACTTCCGCTTGCTTTTGAGCAGGGACGATGTTAAAACATCCTCCGCATGCATCTCTATTGACCGGTACTACAGCGAGTCCATTTCTCATGTTTTTTCTGGTACGCTCATAAGACACAAGCAGCCGCGCATCCACTTTTTTAGCTAAAGATTCCCTTGACTTGAGATATTTTTTTTCATCCTCTTCTGATTCAGCAGTAATGGTTGAAAGTTCTTTTTTCTTGGCAACAAGATCTTCTTCTCTTTCTTTTAGACGATGCTTGGTTTCTTCTATCTCTGAATTCTTCAGTTCAATTTTACCATACGCCTCTTTGATCTTCTTTTCGAGAATTTGAATTTCAAGATGCTGCAGTTCCATTTCTTTGGTGATGGCATCATATTCTCGATTGTTTCGAACATTCATCTGCTGTTCTTCATATTTTTTTACAAATCTCTCAGCATCTTTGATGGCGGTTTTATTGTTATCAATCAGGCTCTCGACATCAGCTAAGTCTTGATTTTGTTTTTCAACTCTTGTTTGATAACCTGTTATCTCATCTTCAAGATCCATTACTTCTTCAGGAAGTGCACCTCTGATCTTGATTAATTCATCTAGATTGATGTCAATTTTTTGTAATTTGGATAATGCCTCTAATTTTTTTGCTACCGAATGTTCCATGCAGAATTAAAAATAATTTATTGGATTTGTATTTACCTCAGATAAACGAACTGCAATATTAGTGAATTTTTCATTTAAAAAATCACATAACAATTGCTTTGTGAATACTTCGCTTTCATAATGTCCAATATCGGCAATGGTTATCCGACCATCTGCTTCAAAAAAGTCATGATATTTAAAGTCGGCGCTGATGAAAATATCGGCCCCCAATGCACAAGCATCATTAAGTAAAAAACTTCCAGAACCTCCACAAACAGCAATTTTTTGAATATTTTTACTTATTAAGCGTGTATGCCGAATATGTTTTAGGTCCATTGATGATTTGAGATGACCAAGAAAATCCATGATCGGCATAGGATTTGATAATTGACCTATTAAACCAGCCCCTAAATTGTCTTGATTATTTTCTAATGAAGTTAAATAGTAGGCAACTTCCTCGTAGGGATGTGCGGACTTGAGCGCAGATAAGACGATATCTTTTTTATGACGAGGTAAAATCACTTCAATTCTACTTTCTTTTACAGATTCAAGCTTATCTAGGCAACCCAAAGTAGGGTTTGCACCCACTGCAGGTTTAAAAACACCTTCTCCTGTGATATTAAAACTGCATTCTTTGTAATTGCCGATATCACCCGCTCCCGCTTGATGTAGTGTCTTTAGTATCTTAGATTTGTACTCAATTGGGACAAAAGTTACCAGCTTGTGTAGTGCATTCGTCATGGGACGAAGGACTTGCCTGTGTATTAATTTGAGTCGATGTGCAATCATTCCATTAACTCCATGCATGACATTATCTAAATTTGTATGAATGGCATATATAGCCAAATCATTTTTTATGGCTTTAATCAAACATCGATTTACCCAATGATTTCCAGACAGCTTTTTAATGCCCTTAAATACGATGGGATGGTGAGAGATTATCATGTTGCATCTATTTTTTAATGCTTCCTCTATGACTGATTCAGTGAGGTCGAGAGAGATCAGACAGCCCTTAATGGGCATCTCTTCATCGCCAACGATGAGACCTGAATTATCATAAGATTCTTGAAAAGGCAGTGGAGCCCATTCTTGTAAGCTTTTCGTAATATCTTTGACCTTCATTTGATAGGTTTTATGGCTTGGTGGCAACTTATTTTATTTCCTTTTGCGTTAATATACGATCTTATTACAAGATTTCGCAATCATTTATATAACATTCAACAGAGAACTTCAATAAAATTTGAAGCGAATGTCATTGGTGTTGGAAATCTTGAGGTGGGGGGAACGGGGAAGTCGCCCATGATCGATTTTTTGATTCAATATTTTCTGAGTAAAAATAGGCAAATTGCTACATTAAGTAGAGGTTATGGGAGAAAAACTCGTGGGTTTAGGTTGGGTAGTTCTTCAGATACGGCCGCAACCTTGGGTGATGAGCCGATGATCTATCAGAAAAAATATAGAGATCAAATTTCAGTTGCGGTAGCCGAAGCTCGAGCCATTGGCATTCCTTATCTCTTGGCACATAATAATGATATTGATGTGATTTTGCTTGATGATGCGTACCAACACCGATCAGTTGAGCCTAGCTTATCTATATTACTTTCGACATATAAAAATCCTTTTTTTGACGATTTTTTGTTACCAACCGGTCGGTTGAGAGAAGCACGTCAAGGGGCACGTCGGGCGGATATTATCTGCTTCACCAAAGCTCCTATTGATATGAGTGATCAAGAACAGCAGCAGATGATTGCAAGGACACGATCATATCATCCGAACGTACCAATCTTTTTTACCCACATAGCGTATGCACCTCTCATTTCTTTTGGAACGGCAAAGACTAAACAAAAAGTGATTGGGATTGGAGGAATTGCAGATAACCAGGTATTTGAATCCTACTTAAAATCAAATTTTGAGGTAGTTAAGTTTTATAAATTTGCAGATCATCATGATTATAAGGCAGATGAGATCAATAAAATTGTCGAGGTTATGGTGCATCATGAGGCCATGCTCGTGACCACTGAGAAAGATTTCATCAAACTGGGTGATTTCGAAAACCTAAGAGCTAAAAGTTGTTTTTATTTGCCCATTGAAATTAAATTCATTAAAGGTCAGTCAAACTTTCTGAAATTGGTTGACGATGCTATGAAAAAATATCCAAGGTATTGATGTTGAGAATTGTATTTTTAAAATCAATTTTAATGGTTGCTCTCCTCTTAGGGTTGACTTCCTCTAGTTTTTCACAAATCTTAGATGATTCTACTGTTTTGGTTTATGGTCCCTCAACTTTGAACGTAATTCTGGAGGAAAACTTGAAATCCAATGACAAGAAATTGATTTTTATTGATACCCTTGTTGGAAACTTAGACCGATTTACCTCTTATGGTAGGTCAGATTATAAACTGCAAAATTTGGGAAATATAGGTACCGCGTTGTTTCCTGTGTTTTATGATTTGCCCAGTGCCATTGGTGCCCATGCAGGTTACCATGCTTTTGATCCTTTGACTACGCAGCCCGCAGCTATTCAATATTATGATACCAAGTCACCTTTTATGAAATTAAATGTAGTATTTGGTGGAAAAAACAGGTCGTTGGCCAACTTTAGTTTTACACAAAACATTCAACCTGATTGGAATTTTGGCTTTGAGTATTACAGAAGTACAGCTGATAAACAAATTGGAACCAAAACGATTAATGATAGAAATGTGATCAATACGGTTTTGAATGTGCATTCTAGTTATCGGCATCCCAATAAACCTTATCAAGTCTTATTTAATCTGATGTCCTTCAATAATGACGTGGATGAAACAGGAGGTTTGTACTTTGATGAGGTAGATTCTTTGATAGATAAAGAAGATAAATTTCAGTATGAAAATAACTCTATTTTTCTAGAAAATGCCAAAGTGAAGGATTCAAGATTAACTTTTCATTTGTACCAGCAATATGATTTATTCAAAAACTTCCAATTGTATCATCAATTTGATCAAGAGAAGCAGGTAAACTTATTCAGTGATTTTAATGAGAACAATGGAGGAGGAGGTGATTACAAGGATTATTATGATCAGTTTTTGATTGATTCGGACAGCACTTATCACAAGTCCACTTTTCGTACCCTCTCGAATGAGGTCGGTTTGATTGGAAAACTGTCTTCTATTTTTTATCGTTTTTATATCAAAAACAGAGTGGCCAATCATGAAGCACTGTATTTTAATCCCATGTCTAGAAAAGTAGAAAATTACCTAGGGGGTAGGGTTGATTTTAGATGGAAAGAGATTTTTGAAATACAAGGATCAGCAGAACTCATGCAAACGGGTGAATATAATTTTAAGGGATCATTGAAGAGTGAATTAGTTAATCTAGAGTATAAAAGCATGCTTTATCAGCCCTCTTCATTGAAGCAACGCTTTTTTGGCAATCATTATGAATGGGATCATGATTTCGATAATGTATTTTCAAATCAAATCAATGGATCTCTGTCTTTGAAATGGTGGCAATTTCAATTCATTCCTAAAATATCGTTAACCACCTATAGCAACTATGTCTATTTTGGCCAAGATAAAATGCCAAATGTTGCCGCTGATGCCAACCTGATCAGTCAGCTGGGGGGTGAAATCAATCTTTTTCTTCCTACCAACAAAATCCTGGGTTATGGTTTTCGTTTTAAAAATGAGGTCATCTTTACCGAAGTTTCAGGTGGTCAAAGTGATGCTTTTAGAATACCTACCACTTTCCTGAATATGAAAGCTTACTGGGAGGGAAGTTGGTTTAACCATACGATTCCTGTACAAATTGGTATTGATGTTCATCACAAATCAGCTTATTATGCCAATGCCTATGATCCAGTAATCCAACAGTTTTATTTACAAAATGATGAAAAAATATTTGAAGGATACAGTTATCCAGCCAATCTGTTTTGGAATATGCGGATTGAGAAAGTTTTTCTTTTTATCAAATCTACCCATATAAGTCAGCCAAATGATGGTGGATATTTCGTTACGCCAAAATACCCTGGACAGCAGCGGGTACTTGATTTTGGTTTTAAATGGTTATTCTTTGATTAATCTCACACATAAATAATAGCCCTTTAGAACAAGGATAGCTTGTTTTTTTTAACTTTTCAAAGCATGGGTAGAAGATTGGTAGAAAGAATTTACATACCCCATACGTTGTGTGGAATAGACTCAAATTTTTCAATTTTTTTAGTGCTATGATATGTCACCTTTTCCCTTCTTTCTCTAGGCTTCCTCCTCCTCGATCTGATCCTTGAAAGCAAAGGCATTAATCTTCATTTTTCAAAAAAAGGAATCAAATTACAGCCTTGATTAGCAGTTGTAAATTGGAGGAGTTTGAGGCTTATTTTAAAGTGTTAAAGAGGAGGGTATTTCATAAAGTGTTGAGGTGAAGGAGTACTGTTTCACCTATGGGATAACTACTGGAAAATAGTGTTTCAGGATTTTTTTTTAATATTATTTAAGCTGAAGTTAATAATTATTATTTTAGAAATAGATAGCTTAAGCCAACGGAGCCAAATATCATTTTAGTATTTAAACCAGTTCCAAAATAAGTATCAAACTGAAGTTTATCATTTATTAGATAAGCTATTCCTGAGTCGATATTTATTCTATTGTTAAAACCATATGCTTCTATGAATGTGGTAAGCTTATCATTTAGAGATTTACTAATTAATATAGAGTACCCTAAGATTTTATCATTTAAGGTATAACCAAGAGTATATCCTAAAACCATAGAAGAACTTAAAAACCAATTTCCGACAATTTTTGTATTTATAGGTTGGTATATTATTGTACTGAATTCTCCTGAAAAGCCATCAAATTGAATGGATGGCAAAAGTGAAATAGTGTATTGATCATTTTCAATAAGTTGGATTTTACTCCCAAGTGTCCAATTTCCTGAGATTATTTGACCTATTTTATCATATAGTAAATCGTTCATTATCCTAACTTCTATTTTGTTTGTAATTCCATATCTCATCAAAAGATTTGGAATAGAACTAGTTGTAAGTTCATTATAATCACTATTAATTTGGATTCCTGTTTCTAACTGTAATCCATTATCAAACAAGGTTGAAGCATTTTCAGTAAGTGCGCTTGGTCTATCAGTAGCTATAGTTTGAGCGAAACTAATACTGCAATAAAACGTAAGTATTATGAACGTTAAATTTTTCATTACTTTTAATTGAATTTTTTGTTAAAGGATATAATAAATGGAATTTTTACATATTTTTTTACGTTTTTATTATGCTTGCCTAAGTAGAAAATAAGTCAGGTTCGAAGATATTATTTATTATTTATTTTCAAAAATTTAACTTCAACCGGCTTCATACTCAGGATCATCAATGGAGCAGCCCCCCTTTCAACTTCATATCGGCAAACACATCAGTTAAATTCGTTAATACGCACCTACATAAAATTTGTGCTTTATTCTTATATAACTTCTTGATTTTTTCGTAGCTCAAACCCATGACACAAAATTAATTTGGACGTGAGCAATACCTTCTGGTGAGAATAATTCACTAAGGGTGGAGATTTTTATTAGCTTTAATTAACCAAAACAAACCCTGAATAAAATGATAAAAGTAAGTTTTGAGGGATACTCAGACTCAGAAGAATACATAGAAAACGTAAGGATACAAGTAGAGGATGTTTTTCAAACTCATTACTCTGACTCAGAAGGAAAGATAGTGAAGAAACAAGAGAAAGAATTTAGAGTAACTTTCTTAGGAGATTGGACAAGTCCTGATGATATAGATGAAGAGGTAATCAGGGATATTTGTCAGTCTAATGAACTTACTTGTCATATTTTTATGGATTGCAAAATGAACAAAAGTTATTACTACGATAAAAAGGATGAATTTGTCTATCCATAATTAAATTAAGATAATCATATAGAGCGATCATATAAGCCTCTCTAAAGCATTCCCTTTCCCACAAAATAGAATTACAATTCCATACTGATAAGTATTCACAATAGCTTTAAAGCTTGTCTATGGAGAGGTTGTATTAGCTCTTCTAACGTACTTAATTGAGGATAAATGAAGAACTACTACCTCGTGTAAAAAGGAGGAGTTTAGACTTTTAAATCAAGGTAATTTAAGAATATTTTAAGGGTTGCGGAATGATAAAAGACTCTTCTCTACATAGGGGGAGAGACTAAATAAGTTTAGGGTAGCATTTAAGTAAATCGCATTTATTGGGGTGGGGTGGGATGAACTAGCAAACCCTTATATATAGGGGTTAGGCTATTGCGATTCAAAACGCATTCAATTTTTATTTTTCTTCTTGTATTATTAAATCAATATGCTAGTTAACCATTAGTTATCTTGTTTATTGAGTTGAAGACCATTTAAAGGGTGTTTTTAATGAATCGGCAGAAGATAAGAGACAAAAACTCATTTAAAACGCACATATTAGACCCACTCCATCGAGGATTCTGATTCCGCATCGCAGGACCCGCAGTCAAATATCAAATAACCCCATAGTCTTAACACTCTAGGTTTTTTTATTATTAATGCACGTTATAAGTTCAAGGAAGTATGAACAAATCTTCAACTGAACAATTTAGAGTTCTTGAAATTTTCAATGCTAATACGGTAGATGGAACATATACTCCATTTTCTATGGCATTAATACTCTTTCTTGAAACTTCCGCTTTTATAGATAATTCTTGCTGAGTTAAACCACATGACTTCCTCAGTTCTTCTAAATTATTTAAAAGTTTTGTATGATTTCTGCCCACTATTATTCTTTTTCATATTTTTCAACGGCAGCAGTTAATTCCTTTCCAGTATTTGGGTAGAGGTATCCAGCTATTAGCGTTCCAATTCCAATTAGACCAATCAAAGCTCCAGCACCTTTCAGTATGTCTCCAACAAAAAAAACTCCAAAAAGATATAGACCAATACCGACAAAAATTGTGATGACTCCGTTTCTACGATAATCTATTGGCTCCTTTTTTCTTTCATCAAAAATACGAAGTAATTCATCTAATTTTGAACTGTCATCTAAATGCTTGGAAATCTCTATTATAGTTTTATTCTTGTCCTTACTCTCTTTATACAGCCAGAAGAATACAGCGAGTGAAATTATGATTCCAGCAAGTATTCCAAAAATTGGAATTAATTCCCTTATAATATGCTCATCCATAGTTTATAAAATTTATATCAATGTAACGTAAACGTAACATTAATTTTTATGATAAGCAAACGTTACATAAAGTTTATGTGTTAATTGCAAACAATTCTTTGCTTTCTCTCCCCCTATATGGAGAAGTACACTTAGGCATGGCTGCAACCCATACTTTTAACGCTAAAGATTTTCATTTTTTAGAGGGACTAGAGTACTTTCGTGAAATGAACCTCGACATAGGCTATTACAAAATCAAAAATCGAAGTAGGAGAGCATCCAATGAATTCCACTACTTGCGTGTTTTTGTAAAAGACAATAAAAAATGGGTTCAAATAGATGATGAGGAACCAGTGGATGCCACTGATGAGATGACAATACTATTGGAGTCCTACACCATTATTAAGAAGATAACCCATCATAACCCTGTTGAGGTGAATAATGCCGTTATGACCGTTTCGTGGAACGATGAGGATGAAGACCCATTCGAAATGAGGATGAGAAACATTCAAACCTTTAAGAATGCGTTGAATCTATTTCCAAGGGTGGCTAAAGCACTAAAGCTTAAATAGGTTATAATTATTCCTTACTATCTATAATTCTAATAATAAATATTCAAAAGGATTAAAAAAATACACTAAAAAAGGTATTAAACAAATGAAAGAATCCCTTGAGTATATGAACTAATAACCTCTAATGAAAAAACTCCTTTTACTATTACTGTTTATTCCACTTATGAGTTTTGGGCAGAAAGATTATAATATTTTAACAAACAAAATTTTTTCCATATATTCTGAAATTCTAAATGAAGAAAGAACTTGTTTGATAAGTTTTCCTGATTCGTACTATGAAACCTCAATAGATAAAATATACCCGATTATAATACTATTGGATGGGTATACTCATTTTAAAACAGCTACTGGAATCGTACATTTTATGAGTTCCAACAGGGTTCGAAACAATTTAATGCCTGAAAGTATCATTGTAGCCATTGAGAATGTAGACCGTGAACGAGATTTTACGATAACAAAAATTAAAACTAAACGTCCTAATACTATGGGAGGGGGAGGGAATTTTTTGAATTTTATTGAAAGAGAGTTAATACCTTATATTGATAAAAACTATAAAACAGAACCAACAAGAACTTTGGTTGGACATTCTTTAGGAGGTCTTCTTGCATTAAATTCTTTTATGGATAAAAAAAGCATATTCAATGCTTATCTATCTATAGACCCAAGTATATGGTGGGATGAAAAAATGATGGAAACTAAAGTTGATTCTCTTTCATCAATTTCATTAAACAAAAAACTTTTTATAGCTACTGCCAATCAAGGAGAAGCTAATTATGGGAGAAATAAACAAAGACACGACAATCTTTTTAAATTAATAATAAATAAATCGAATCAACCTCTAAATTTTGAAATAAAATATTTCGAAAACGAAAACCATCGCTCCATACCATTAATAGCTTTATTCGAAGGTTTAAAATATATTAATCAAGAGAATTAATATGCAAAACAAAAGTGAAGCAATTGAGTTTATTAATGATTATGAAGATTGTGTAAAAAATATTAAAACAATAAACAAAACCAAGTATAAAATAGTATTTACAAAGAAATGGATTGGAATTACCTTGCCCTTGAGGAGCGGAAATTGGATGAAGATTTAGATACAAAATAATAAATTCCTTAAATTAAAGATATGAAAAACATACTACTATTATTTACTGTTCTTATCTCTTTTAGCTCTT
>Ga0206125_10000548_pt1 | contig 48491 bp, 51 predicted proteins | sample Helgoland_Spring_4_FD_148598 | JGI IMG/M metagenome (GOLD analysis project Ga0206125, IMG submission 148598) | Pelagic subsurface seawater microbial communities from Kabeltonne, Helgoland, North Sea - Helgoland_Spring_Bloom_20160331_1 | ecosystem: Environmental > Aquatic > Marine > Epipelagic ... | reverse complement strand
CATTAAAATAAATACTTCTGATTTAAATGATTTGACCGGTTTAACAATTCCAAAAAAAAGCACTGAGGATAAATTACAATTTTTAGGAGATTCTAATTTACAAAAACCAGAAGACGGGGATGAAGAGAGTGAAGATTCTGGATTAAAAAAGACAATTAAATTAAATTAATACAAAATTGAAACAAATTAAAATAGTATTTGTATTATAAATATGGCAAGTTCGGGAACAGGAAGTGGGAATACATCAGTTGTTCATAAATCACGAGAAATTATGTTGAAATATCTTGATTATCAAGGATATAATGTTTCTGATTACAATGATACAAGCATTAATGAGGTACATCTAATGATTCAAAATAAGCAGTTGGATATGTTAATGAATAATAGTGACGACAAAAAGGTGTATGTTAAATATCATTTAGGGAAATCGCTTAGACCCCAATATATTCATGATATGATAGACGATCTTTATAATTTAGAACAAATTTTAACAAAGGAAGATATGTTAATAGTAATTATTAAAGATGAGCCTAATGATACTATGATTAATTTGTTAAAACATTTGTATGCTGATAGACAAATTTACATTTCTGTATTTAATATTAATCGTTTACAATTTAATATACTTGAACACATAATGGTCCCTAAACATACAAAATTGACGAGTGAAGAAGCCATTAAATTTAGAAAGGATGAAAACATAAATAATGATAGTCAGATCCCTGAAATTTCGCGTTTTGACCCAGTAGCATTAGCTATCGGTTTGAAACCTGGTGATATTTGTAAAATACTACGTCCAAGTAGGATTTCTATTACATCAGATTATTATCGATTTTGTATAAATAATTAGTCTATAATATATATAAATGACTTCACCTGATATTTATAAAAAAAAATTAAATGAATTATCAGATAGATTTTACTTAGTTGCTGAAGGTTTGGAGAGGAATTTCATTGCACATAAAGTTTATCCTAATCATGACGAAAATAATAATTTATATGAGCGGGATAAAAATAATATGGAATCATTAACTCAGCAATTTTTTTTACTTAAAAATAATATTGAAAAAGAATCTACAAAGCTTCAACAGAAAGTCAGCTTACAAGATAGTGAAATAGATAGATTAAGAAAACTTAATAAAGGTCTTCAAAAAACAGAGAATAGTTTAGATGGAAGTGATTTAGGAAGTAGAGAAATGATAAATGATTTTCAAGTGGGATATAATACTTCATTAATAGAATTAACCTCAAAATGTATAGGTGTAATCTTAATATTTTTTATATTTTATTTACAACAAAATAAATAGATATATATAAGACATTTTATATAAATATATAATATATAATGTCTTTTTTAGAAGTAAAACCTAACCAGAAACACCTTTCACAGGGAGAATTACTAAATAAACATTCAAATTATATAAATGATAAGTGTGATTACTCTTTAATTTCAAAAAGCACAATGGAATATATGGATTCAATCAACGACTCATCGAGTAAATTAGATTCAACCAAATCACACACAATTACATCAAGTGAAGTAAATCAAGGCGAATTTAAAGAATTAGAATCATTAGATACATCCTTTAATAAGGTATTAGCCGAATATACACTAACACTTAAATTAATGAATGAAGAGATTGTTAAAAAATCAGCAAATTATTCAACAATAAAAGACTTATTTGGTAAAGTTGTTATTAATAATGATTCCGACAAGGTATTTGTTAATAATTATGGCGTTACACATAAATATAGCAAACAATCATGGGATAATAATAGTTCAACATGCCCACAAACTCCAATGGGGAGCACAGGTTCATATGATTTAAGTACCTTACCACAAGGTTCAAATATGGGAATTGGTCAAGCATGTTATATTGCTGGTAAAAATATTCAAAATAAACAAACAAAGGAAGTTGCATGGGTTGATATACAAGGATTAAAACATATATATGGTAATACTTCATGGAAGAATAAATCAAAAACTTGTGATATTGATCCGATTAAAGTAAGCGACAACGCTTATAATTCAATTCCATCCGGTTCAAATATGACAGACAAAGATTTATGTATGACTTTAGATGTAGATCCTAAAATATTTTCAAAGTTAAATACATTGAATGGTGAATTAATGGACATTGCAAATGAAATTAATAATAAAATGAAGAAATTAAATATAACAGACAAAAAAATATCAAGCCAAATGACAGAACAACAAGGTAAATTCGTTTCTTATATTAACGAATTAAGCAGTGATAGAGATCAGATTCATACGTTTTCAAATAATTACCAAAATGTCGCAGGTCTCCAAGATGATACACGTTTAATGTATAATACTTATTATTATAATTATTTAGCATGGACACTTGCTGCTTTAACTATCGGGGGTATAACAATACATCAGATAACAAGAAAATAAATAATATGTATTTATTTATATATATGTTAGCTGAAGACACCTTTTATAAGACAAAATATCCAACAATATTAGATTTAAAAAATAAAGAAGCTGAATTTGATAAGGTCATGGCACAATATATAAGTGTATATAAATCACATTTAAATGGTATGTCTGGAGATAATTCGAAGTGGGCTGATTATGATAATACTATTCCAGCGGAAACATTGAATTCATTTTCCACCGTTCCGCCGGGTGGATCCAGTAATAATGTAAAAATGCTCGGAAAAGGTAATAATTTACAAGTTTGTAAAAGTTTAGTTAAAGATGGAAAGTTTTCATCTATAGTATTTATCGAGGGTTTGAAAGCCGATAATAAATTTAATAACACCTGTTATGGGTTACTAGAGGAAACAAAGGTAAAGCCAAACGAAATAGGTACAATGAAAGGATTTTATACATCTGTTGCCGTTAATGGGGGGGAATCTTCCACAAACGATTCAAAAAAAATGGTGATTGATGAACTAGTTGTATTAAATACTAAATTACATGTTATAATTGGTGAAATAAAGGATTTGGTATCAAAAATATATTCAGTTGGGGGTGATGATGATATAGAATCCGTTAATAAATTAACGGAACTTAAGCAACGAGGTAATGCTTTAGATAATGAAAGAAATAAATTAAAGAGAGAACATTCAATTGTACAATCGTTAAAGGCGAAAAACAACGCTGGGCAATTGGACATAAGAAGGAATGAATATATGTTAGTAGGTTTTACATTATTAGCAGTTGGCATTGGAGCATTTACATTCAAAACAATTATGAAAGAGAGAAGTTCTATATAATATACTTTTATATCTAGTTATATTAGATATAAATGGTTTTAGAACAACTTATGAATGAGATGCAAAAAATATTTAATGATAAGGATAATATAGTTGAAATAGAACAAGGTAAATCATTTTTAGACTATAAGAAAAGGAGGGAGGGTTTTAGTAAAAAAATAACAGCATTAGATAGAAATTCTAATGATTTACAAGAAATGGATAAATTGGAAACTCAACTTCAAAGATCTATAAGTAGCTATGCAACAGCAAGCAAAACGTTAGCTTCTGATACAGCTAGCTATTTAGATAATGAAAGAAATCTAACTGGGATGAAAGAAAAAAATGTATATGTAAATAAACAAATTAGTTATCCTTCTTCTAAATTCGAAGGATGTTTTGCTGATAAAAACTTCACTGCAATAGGTAAACCTTCATCTGGAGAGAATAAATACACTGAAAAGCAATGCCGTATGATGGCTATAAACAAGGGAAAGACAATATATGGTTTACAAAATGTAGACGAGAAGGGTCTAGCAGATTGTGTTATAGGGGATAATTTGAAGAATGCTAAACAATTTGGTTCTCCATCGGTTAATAATTTTTCGGTTAGTGGTGGTGATATTATGGGTGGTGATTATACTTGCCCCGATGGGACAACATATCAAGTTGGTGCGGTTAAAGGGACCGATTGTGGTGCAATGTCTGGCGAAGGAGGTATAGCAGGTCAGTGTTGGAAAAAGGCAGGACCATGGTCTAATAATAAGGTAGTTTGTGGAAAGATATCAGAAGATAAAAATAAATTAAGTAATGTTTTGTACCACCAATTAAATGAAGAGAATTTTTTTCAACCTCCCAATAAACTTCCAGCCAATGTTAGTACGGATGGTCGATGTGGACCATCGTTTGGGAATAAGGTATGTCAAGGAAAGGCTTGTTGTTCTAAGTTTGGTTGGTGTGGTGGACAACAAGGTACAAGTAGTGACTGGTGTTCAGATGGACAAGAGGGAACTGGAGATGGAAAATATGACGGAAAACCTATTTTACAACCAACCCCTTTAATTACGGATAAAAGCAACCCCCCTACTTATATTGGTGGTAATGTATATAATACACGAGAACAGGCTTCAAATGCATGTAAATCTTATGGTTATGAAAGATTAAGTACAACAGATGAAATGCGAGGATGGGAAAATTGTGCGGAAGGGTGGACAAGTGATGGGCGTGGGTGGTGGATGGGACCTAAAGTACCCCGGAGCGGTTGTGGAGTAGCTAATTCGTGGAATAAATCTTCACAACAGACCTCAGGTGCTTATTGTTATGGGAAAAAAACAGATACTATTGCCCCAGTAACAGGATGCACAAAACCAAACCAACATGGATCATTGGGGAATCACAATGCTAATGCTGTATATTCACAGGTTATTCCTAAAAACCCTAATTTAGGCAAGGTGGGGTATGTAGATGATAAGGGAACTCTCTCTGAATACCCATCAAATATGATTAGTAAAGGTGATACTTATACATCGCTAGGCAATTTTAATAATCCACCAGAGACATTTAATAAAATTAATGTAGGGGATATAGGTGAATGTAAACAAGAATGTTCGAAAATAGATAAATGTGGTGGATTTTCCTATAAAAAAGGGGGTTCAAATCTGGGAGACTGCGAATTGAAGACAGATAAAATGTATCCAAGTAATTCTGAAATGATACCTGACTCAAACGTGGAATTATATAGAAGGGATATTTCAATAAAAAACAATACAACTTGCACCAATGAAATTGTGGGGATAAATAGTGACCAATTCGGCGCCTTTAAGAAAAGTGGTGTTGGTATGAATAAGAATACATTATGCGGATTAGCAAAGGAAACGAAGAGCGCGGCAATGAAGGAAACAGAAGATAGAAAGGATATAATGAATATTTCTACAAAAATAGTTGATAAAATGAAGTCTCTTACTGAAAATAAAAAAAAAATGGAGATACTTGATCCTAAAGTGAAACATAAATTAATAAAATCCATAGATGATTATAAAACTACCTTAAATCTTATTAAAAATAAGGAGAAGGTTAATAAGACTATTGGTGGACAAATAGATAATTCAGATCTTTTATTAATAAGTAACAATTTCACTTATGTGATGTGGAGTATAATTGCAATAATTGCGATAATTGTGGCAATGAGAGTAGTTAGAAAATAATTTATAAATATATTATTATATAAAAATATTATTATGGTATTATATAATGAAATCCCCTTATGTAATGTCGCAAGATGATTTAGACCAAATGCAAGAAAGACATAGTCAAACTTTGGGAAATATTAAGGATTTACAAAATATGGAGCAACAATTATATAGTCAGTTAGAAAATGGTAATAACAAGAATACGGCTGATGAAGATAAACAAATAGTTGGTAAAATAAATGAATTATCTCAAATGAGAACCAACTTATTTAAAAACATGAAAGATATGTATGTTTATTTACAGGACAATGTTTCTGAATCACGGAATGATTTAGTAAGCCAAGTTACAACTTTGGGAATTGTTGAATCGGAACTTAACACTGCTAAAAAGAATTTGAAAGGATTGCAAAGAGAGAAATATGACCAACTTAGAATGGTTGAAATAAATACCTATTTTGGAGATAAATATCAAGCTCGTGGAGATTTAATGAGACTTTTAGCTATATTTTGTGTTCCAATTTTACTTATAGGTATTTTAGCAAATAGTAGCATTATTCCTGGGTCGGTGGCTTCTCACGATACTATTCATAATATATCGTCGGGATTAATAGTAATGTTTGTTGTGGTAGGCATATATTTTGTAGGTAGAAAATGGTGGGATATTTCAAACAGAGATAATATGAATTTCAGTGAATACCAATGGAATTTTGACCCACGCGATGCCAAACCATCAGTATATGATTATGATTCAAATGCCTTGGCTAGTGCATGGAGTGGTATTAAAAGTGATTTTAACGAGGGTGAAGAAGAAGTATCTGGATCATTTAAAAGGGGAGAAGCGGCTCTTGGGAAACTCGGTAACAAACTTGGGGCAGAAACGGGTGCTACTAAAGAATTTAATAATTTAAGTAAAAAATTAGGAGTTGATTGTTTAGGGCAAGATTGTTGCGCCAAAGGATCATTATGGGATTCTAAAAAGAATAAATGTATGGTAAGTAAAAAGGAAGCATTTGCAGCAGGCCAAATGGCCAAAGGTTGTATGGGAAGTGATAATGTAAATATTGGTTCATTTGGGGGTCAAATATCGGTAGTACCTTATAATAATATTGATGAAAATTATGCGTCAGTTTAAAATCTTATTAAATAATAGTATGGGTAATAAGATTGGTAAGCCACAAACATCACAAACATTACAAACATCACAAACATTACAAACATCACAAACAATAAATGAATTAATTAAGCAATCAAACGTTCAAACAGCATGTGGACCCGCTTGTCAAAAAAAAAATAAAATAGCGAAATTAAAAACAAATTATGAAACTGCTCAAAGTAGTGCTACAAATGCGCCAGAAAATTTAACAGAAGCAAGAAAAAATTATTTTACATATGCTTTTGGTGATAAATACAATAATGAATTTAATGAGAAACTATACACAGAACAAGGTAAAACAATGATTGATAAATTAACCAAACAACACAACGAAAATGTTAATGAAATAGATGCGATTATTGCAGATTATGAAAGTGGATTCATTTATGCTAATAATATGGGCGATTTGACAGACCAGTATGTTGATAAAAATAAAGTATTAAAACAAAATATAGATAAAGAATTAAGCGATGTCGAAACAAATGAACGAAAAGTTTTTTATGAATCACAGCAAATAGAAACTATAGAAAAATGGAAGTATATAATAAAGTTAATTTATTGGGTTGCTGTAGTTTTATATACATTAGTTTTCTTATATGATGGAATGTATAAAAGTGTTAAGAATGTTGCTATATTAGCATGTTTTATAATTTATCCATATGTGATTGGTTATATTCTCAATAAACTTATATTCGTATTTAAGTTTTTAAATAAATCAATTCCCAAAAATGTATATTTATCAGCAGCAGAAATGTAATTTACATTATATGCGTTCATAAAATACATGCTTTATTAATATATATAATAATAATATATATATGGGTAAAACGAAAAAGAAAAGAAGAAAATTAATGAGAAAAACTAAATATAGAGCGTTAAATTATAAAAAGAAAACGCATAAAACACATAAAACGCATAAAACGCGTAAAAAACGGGGCGGGTCTTTAGGACTAACATTAGGATTATTAGGTGGAACCTTTGCTGCTGGAATTGGATTACCATATATGTTTAATAAATTTAAACAAAAACAAGAAGTTAAACAAGCAATGATAGATGGACAAGAGGGTGAAGAACAGAGCGTGGTGTGGAAGAACCACGAAAATCTCGCAGGCTCCGATATGGGGGGGGTCGATCATAGGGTCGTGTACGACCGTGAAGATAAATTCTTTAACGCCGGGCCCTACTTTTCGAACACCGCTGATGTTAACAAGGTGCGTGTTGGCGAGAATAACTTTTACAAGCACCGAACGGTGGAGGAGAATATTAACAGAATGGTTCAAGCTGTCGACCAACCACCGCCGACACAACATCCACCTCCACAACCACGTACCACACACAAATCGACACCACAGCAAGCCCCGAATTCAGCCCGGGCACGGCCTCCACCACCGGTGCCAACCCCAGCACAACCACGACCACCCACACACTCACGCACACCAGCACAACCAGCACAGGCACGGCCTCTGCAACGGGCACCGCATACCCGTCCAACACCGAACTACATGTACCAGTACCCCCAGCAACCACTACCACCGTCACCACCACTACCACCACTAGCACCACAACCACCACTAGCACCACAACCACCACAGCCTGCTTCCCCTGCCTCCCCTACAGCAGCAGCAGCACCTCCATCTGCCCCACTACAACCGCAACCGCCACAAGGAAAACAAACACGGCAACGACCACAAACACGAAGACATAAGAACAAGGCTAGGTTCAAGACACAAGCACGCCGGGCCGGCGATGGGTTGACTAATCGTGGATTAAGTAATTGAACTAATTATGATTGATATGAAGAACAATAACCAACTATGGTCTCCAAGCGTGTTATAAGAGCTTGGGTGTGTTGGAGAATATCAACAAATGATTTTATTGAAGAGAAGGAACTGTTGTATGAAAGTCAAAAATTGATAAATAGAACGCATTTATAATTATCAATTTTTTATACCTTTTGAAATTAACACATATCCATTTGTTTGCACAAAAAAGTTGTGTTATGGTGAGTAATATAGTTAATCACACTAGTTGCGTTTGAGGCAATATCATAACATTGTTTTGCTGTGGGTCCATAAAGTTTATGACATATCATAGTTATTAGGTTTAATAGAGGTCCAATAATTTTATCACCCTCCTCAAGCTCCTTTTGAACTACTTTTACGATAGATTTACATGTAGTACAATTAGAAAATAAGTCAGCACTATAACAAGGGGTTCCATATTCAATTGTAATTACTTCTGTGATTGGGAGCGAAGACACGACGCCGCACATCATAACAGCACCAAATAACATAGTCAAGTTGTTTGTAATTCCCATTCTAGGTTACAAACAATTTATATTTTTAACTAGTTTTAATTTAATTAATAATCAATAAATTATGACTTAATCTTCTTCTTGGTCATAAATAATGGCGACATTATGCCAAGCACCTTTTTTATATTTACCAAATTTCTTATCCATAAAATCGAATAACTCTTTGCCTTTTGGAACACCACGTCCAAATTGAATTTGGTACCATTGTTTAAATTGTTCTTGTACCTCACCTTTCTTAATTTTACAGCCTTCTGATTTTTTGATATTTTCCTTAATAAATCCCGTAAGATAATCCTGACTTGCTCTGTATTCATTAGATTTAACAAGCACAATATCACAATCTGGAACTGCACCCTTATTTTTCCGGCTAATATCAACGAGCTTTGACATAAATGCTGGGACCCACGCTGTAAATTTTTCTTCTATCTTTTTATCAATTAAGAATTGATATGGTTGATCTTCATCATCATCCACAGGATTCTCACTAAATAATGAGATGAAATCAACCGTACGGATTCTTCTCCAAGTCCCACCGTCATCACTTTCTATTTCGAAAAGAGTATTTGTACACACTGCTAGATTAAATTGTGGGGTAAATGTCACAGTATCTTTGAATAGTGCTCTGCCCTGAAGTGGGTCACCACCAGTAATTTCTTTCATAATACCTTCATTGATTCTGGTATTTTTGGAAGGTTCTTGCATTACAGCATATCGTATACCTTTCAATTGGACTACTTCAGAAGATGTGCTACCAATGCCAGGTCTATTAGATGTGATAAGAGTGATGGGAACTGTACCTTTGTATTCACCAAGAGACTTACCCATCAATTCAACGAGTTTAGATTTCCCGTTACATCCATTACCAGTATAAATATTAAATGTTTGGTTTTCGGTAGTTCCTATAAGGCATGAAGCAAGATGATCCCACATATATCGTCGCAATTCTTTAACTGGAAATAGCTGTTCGATAAAGGTATCAACTTCAGCAACAGATTGTTTATTAAGCTTATCGGGTGTTATATAATCGGACTTTGTAGTTTTCGTAAGATAATCTTCAGGTTTTCCAGGTCTAAAACAATCATCCTTGAAATCCCAAACACCGTTATTGAAACATAGCAGATATGGATTAGAATCCTGCTGATCAATAAACTTCCCATCATAAAATAGTTCTCGGGCTTCTCTCATAATATTATTCTTATCAGTGGTTTTCTTCAATTTAATAGCAATTGAAGCGAGGGTGTGGGTCCGTTCTCGCATTTTACTCCATCTGGTGTCTTCTTGGTCAAATTCGTTCATTTTTTCACAACTATCCATAACCTTTCGGGTATATATTCCGTGCATTTCTTGAGATATAGAAAGTCTGAGAGTGTTTCCAGAATCAATTTCATGCCACCGGTGATTTTTGAATTCATACCAAATATTATTTTTAATACTAACACAAATAAATTGATCCTTGAATAATTGATGTAGAACTTTTGCAAGATCAAATTCAGTTTGACCTTTCAAACTTTCTTCCATAAAATAATCAACAGTTTCCTCCTTTACACGTTTATAATCTTGATAACCACTATCGTGTTTAGACCAATAAACAATAGATTTATACGTTAGACCATCGCTAGCAGAATCAAATTTTTGCCACATAGCATAAAGTTCTGAAATCATTTCCCAATTAAATTTGCCATCAGCACCTTTAAGAGATTCGCGACAAATATCTCTAGAACTAAATTTAACCCATGTTGGAAACAATGCATCTGGATGCACCCCCTTCAATAATGCACATGTGTTTTGGAGCGCCCACCCGGTTCTAATCCATTTACTGAATGAACCTGGTCCGTAATAATTTTGAGGCAAAATCATAGTATATTCATAAGTTTCTTTGATAATATAATCACCGCTGCTAATTTCCTCCATCTGGCGATTAATAATATTATCAAGATCGCTCATAGATTTAATATCTTGATATCCAGAAATTTCTTTATTAATAATTTTAAGGTTCCCTTTCTTAGCACCCTTCTTTTTTTTTTGAGGAGAATCATTTATTTCTTTTAGAACTTCTGGTTTTATTTCGAAAGAAATGTGATTATTATATTGCGCAGAAAGTTTATAATAATTAGCCTTAAGATCAAAATCTTTAGGTTCAAACTTGGCAAATGCAAACTCACCATCAGTAGCATCATATGTTGCATCATAATATGATGTCATTTTATAAGCGAGATTTGCTGGTTTTCTAGAACCATACATTTGCCAATTTGTATAACCCTGACTAATGCCCTCATCCAGCACGCTGTCCCAACTATTTGTAATCGGTAGATCTTCCCAAATTGTAGGCAATTCCTTTAATACTTTATTACGAAGTAATAATTGCAATGGGCGTGACATTTTAATACCAATAATCATATGAATGCCATCTTTTGTAACATTATCGCTAGGTAAATGGTTAACGTCAGCCTTTTCAAAAATATAGATTGGGAATTGGTCTTCGGTATAATTAACTATTTCTTTAATGCATGTAATATATAAATCAATCATATCAATTATGTGGTCTGACGTATGAATACGTTCTTTAATATCACCATTATATCGGAAATCAAAGTCTACAAAAATCCCACCCTCAACAAGTTCTTGCTTTTCAGTTAGGTATTCGTTTTTTTTTTGAACAAAAACATGATTATAATAGATTGCGTTAAATTCTTCTAGTTTTTCTGGAGGTATTGAATATACGCCTCCATAAATTTTTTTTTTATCACCTATACGGGTGTGTGTGATAGGTTGACCTTTCTCCTTATTGTATGAATGACATTTAAGAAATGATTGCAAATCCTGGTGTGTTTCTGTGCTCATGGTTATATGTGTATATATAGTAGAAATTTTTATCTCAATTTTTTTATAAATTTATATATCTTAAATAAACAAACGCAAATATAACCACAAATTAAGTCACAAATACAATTTTCAATCAATATAAATATATATCTAAATATAATCTATATAATGTCTGATTCTGTTCGTACAATAACCAAATATACAATCTCCAGATTAGTAGGGGATATTAAAGAAATAATAACAAACCCGTTAGAACATCAAGGTATATATTATAAACACGATGAAGACGATATGTTAAGGGGGTATGCTATGATTATAGGTCCACAAGGAACCCCTTATAAAGGGGGGTATTATTTTTTTAAATTTTTGTTCCCACCTAACTATCCAGAACAACCACCTGTAGTGGAATATATGACAAATGATGGAACTACGAGATTCAATCCCAACTTTTACAGAAATAGTAAAGTATGTTTATCTGTATTAAATACTTGGGCGGGTGATAGTTGGACTGGTTGTCAAACAATTTCATCAATTTTGCTTCATTTATGTACAACATTAAATGATAATCCTCTCTGTAATGAGCCAGGAGTCTCTAAAATTCATCGAGATTATGCGGCTTATAATGAAATCATTGAATATAAAAATTATGAAATAGCTTTGTTATCTATGTTAAGACAAAAAGGCAATATCTTCCCCTGTTTCGGACATAAGTTTGTTGATGAAATGGGGGAGATATATGATAAAACTAATAAGTCAATAATGTCAAATTTAGAAATATTAGTAGATAAAAACCCAGAGATAAAACAAGTAACAACAACATTATATAACATGAAAGCAACTATAGATTATAAACTGCTTTTATCGGATTTTGAAAGTTATAATAATAGAATAAAAAATTGATATAATATTAAAAATTAATATATATATATATACAATGCATTTCTGTGTACAATGTGGAAATATGTATTACATACGGATCGCTGGGGAGGAATCAAATAAATTGATATATTATTGTAGAAATTGTGGTCATGATGATGCAATGTTAAGTTCTTACAATATTATTGTATCAAAAACAGCAATTAAGCACGATAATCAAAAGTATTTGAATGTTATTAATGAGTATACGAAATTGGATCCGACACTTCCAAGACTTAATAATATACCTTGCACAAATACTAAATGCCCAACTCATTCAGATGTAGAACCTGTAACTCCAGAGGTTATATATATAAGATATGATGATAGTATGTTAAAATATGTTTACTTGTGTGTACATTGCGATGCTACATGGAAAACTGGAGATGTTTAATTATAAATTAAAAAATTGAATTTATTTAAAAGAATATATCTTTATAAATATAAATGAGTTTGAGTGATGACGATTTGGAAATTGGAAATTTATCTGAAACCGAAGAAAGTGTAGTAGAAAATGCAGACACAATAGTGCAACCTGTAGATTCTGAAGCAGAAATTAGTGATGATGATGATGATGATGATGATGATGATGATGATGATGATGATGATGGTGAATCTGTAGATTATATTGATGATGATGATCAGTCTGTCGAACAAGCAATTTCGGTAACTCAAAAAATAGAGTTACCGCCTGGTATTATAGATTCAACTGATGATGCTAAATTGGTTCCACCTTCTATAGTGACAGAAGAAAGTGACGATGAAGAGGAAAGCACATTGAAAAAGTTTGATCAAGGGGTGAAGGAACAGTATCTTGTAAATTTCCACCCAGAGTCAGTATCTCATAATTATGATGAAATTTATGTACTAGCGAATGTTACAAGAAATAATGATAATATTATTATAGATGATTTTCATAAAACGGTTCCTATTTTAAGTAAATATGAAAAGACGCGGGTACTTGGACAACGCGCCAAACAAATTAATACAGGTAGCCAGCCATATATAACTGTTAATCCTGATATAATTGATGGGTATTTAATCGCAAAAGAAGAATTAGCGCAAAAAAAAATCCCATTTATTATCAGGAGACCACTTCCTTCAGGAGCGTCTGAATATTGGTATTTGGAAGATTTGGAGATCTTGTAGTATATTCAACTAACATAAAGATATATGTAATAAATATATATATTTATGGATGATGAATTTGAACATTGGACATTACATGAAGATCCTTCACTGCAAATAAAAAATAAGGGTGAGAATAAAGATTCTTTTTTTGATGAAATTCCAGAGTTTGATGATGAATATATATCTTTATTTAAGACATTCTGGTACTATAATAAGAATGAAAATAAATATAATAAAAATATACAAAACAGATATAATATTTTAACCGGAGATAGTATAAATTTTCAATATAAAGTGTTAGAAAAATTAGGAAAGGGTGCCTTTTCTAATGTTTATAAAGTAAACGATTATAAGTTTGATAGTGTATGTGCATTAAAAGTAATAAGAGCTGAAGAGATATATATAAGACAGGCCTTTGTGGAAATGAATTTATTGATAAGAATAAATCACCCAAATTGTTTAAATGTTATTTCAGTTCTAAAATATTTAAATACATATGCGTTTATTTTGCCATTGTATAAAATGACCCTGTATGAATTAATTAAAAACTATAATATGGGTGGGATAGAAAATGATGCTGTAAAGATGTATGGAAAAGAAATATTACAAGGTCTTAGTTATTTGAATACACAAGATATTATACATGGTGATTTAAAACCAGAGAATATAATGTTGACCCATAATGATAAGATAAAAATAATAGATTTTGGTTCATCTTTTATAGCAAAAGGACAAATTTATACTTATATACAATCAAGATATTACAGAGCTCCAGAAGTTACACTCGGTCTTAAATTAACAACAAGTATAGATGTATGGAGTTTTATTTGTATAATTTTCGAATTATTAACAGGTATTCCGCTTTTTAAGGTAAGAAATGAAGAAATGTTAATATTACGAATTGTAGAATTTTTGAATATGCCGCGTGATTATTTGATTATTAATAGTAAAAGGAAGGATGATTTTTTTAATTATAATAAACTAAATAAGGAATGGAGTTTAAATAAAAAATCAAAAATGACATATGAACCAGGTGATAGAACAATAACAAGATATAGTTTAGATAATGATTTTATGATTGTATGTGATTCAGTAATACGCTGGGATAGTATAGATAGATGCCAACCAGATGAACTTTTAAAACTGAATTATTTTTTATCGTGAATATTGAACACATTTAAAATTTCCAACGATTACCACATTCGATACAATTAACAAAGGTTGTCATGGGTTCATCAGCAGATCGCGTTTGTAATTGATAATGGCTACAATTATTACTTTTACACTTATAACAAGTGAAATCGCTCGTTGTTTTGTGTTTAAACTCATACTTGTTTTTCTCTCTCTCCTGTTTCTCTATGATCATTTGTTCCCATCGTTCCGGTTGCATTTCTTGATGCGTCATAAAGGCAATGCGATGCGGTTTTATATTCCTCTCTACAATAAGCGTTTTCAAATATTCTGATGTTTTAATATTTGTAAAAATACTTCTAAGCTTGTCCAAATATATTTGAATAAAATATGGGTTTTCCCATTTTTTTATTACACTTCGCTGCTTTGCTTCGGTGAGCGATGCGTTATAAACCCCCTTTTCAAGATTTAATGAAAATGATGACCAATCAAACGATTCTGTTGATAGGGGTTCAATAAGGCTTGTAAGTTTTTTAATAATATTATCTCTAAAAACGGGCGGGTTCTGTATTAATTGGGACGACATTTTTATTATTATAAATAGATTATTTTATATCAATTTTTTAATCATCATTCTTATATTCATATTCTTCAAAATCCAATTCAGAACCATCAGACTGGTCATCATTTTCACTTTCATTACTCTCAGTATCTTCTACTACAAAACCATCCTTCAAATATCCAGATTTTGTTTTATATTCGTCTGGAACATTTTCTAATTCATCTACTTCCAATTCATCATTCACAGCAGTCGCACTTAGATCTTCAAATCCGCCAAACAATACCTCATAAATTTTTTCCCACATTTCTTGAGACATGTCACATACTTCTTCACCAATTTCATCCTTGTGGCAGACTAACGCGCAATTTCCAAAATATAAATCATTATCCACAGGAGGTGGTAGATCATATTTATTTTCAGTATTTACAGTTCCTTCAGTTCTAGCAAAAAGACTGACATAAACCATTGAACCATTTATTTTAACTTTCCATGTTTGGCGTTTATCAAATCCTTCTGACTTTCTAAATCCACATTTTTTATATAAATCAATATAACTAAATTTTTTAAAAGTTACCTCGTTTAGGTCTCCGTTTTTTTGAATTACAATGAGGTCAATAGACATTATATTAAATTATGCAATAGGTTTAAATGGTTTGTCATTTATTATCTTAATGAAATTAATTCCAGAAGTTATCCCAAACAATATAAATCTGGATGTTCTGGAAAAATTTAAAATAAAGACAACAGAAAAGAGTATTATTTATTCAGATGAAGGAATATTTAGCATAGAAAAAAATGTATTTAATAAACATAATATTAAAGATGACAAGTATGGAGAAGTTGTTATTGATTCTATAAATTTTATTAAAGATTATAGTGTCGTTTCTTATGAACCATATATGTATAAATTACCATTTAATTACAAAAAAAAATCATTTAATGAACATATTTATGGTATCAATAAAGGGTCAGCATTAAAACTTGTCATTGAAGAAATGAATACCAAAATATTAAATATGTATTTTATTAGCAATGAAGATTGTGATAATTTTTTTATAAATGAGGATATTGTTACGTTTTTATCCTTATTAAAGTAATATTAGCATATATTAATGATATATTGGATAGTTCAAGTCACGATTATTTCATTAATAACAATATTCTTAATTCATTATCTATTTGTTTATTTTAAATCAACTCTAACAGTCCACCAGGTTAAGGACTTTGTTAACAAACCTACAAAAATATATGAAGAAATATTTAATACTTTATCAGACGTTCCTGGGCCTGTATGTGAACTAAACACCTCTGGTAATATGAAGGAAGAACTTAAAAGGTTTTTAGAAGAAGAAGGTGGAGTAACATCAAGTATTAACCAATCAACTACTACTATAGCCGAATTAGATTCATATTCTAATAATAATTATTCACAGTTTAACTAATATAAACATTAACTATTTATACTAATACAGATGCCTCCTATTAATGAGCGTGATATGAAACAGATAATGCAACGTTTTCCACAAGTAGAACTTTCTTATGATAAAATAACACATAAGAAAGTTTCGACAGATTTTTGTATAGCTATTCCATACGGCAAAAAATGTTTTGCTTGGTTTACATATTATAAGTCATTTCAAACATGCATCATTTTAGAAACAACACGCGATCATAAAATTTGTGACATATTTTATATGCCTTGCTCTTTTCATCCAGATTTATCATTAAATACGTTGGTTTTTGGTACAATGCTACCTAACAAACCATTTTTTATTATAGAAGATATTTTTTATTATAAAAATAACAATGTATCCAGTCAATCTAATAAACAAAAATTAGAATTATTACAAAATATGTTTAAAAATGATATTAAACAAGTATCGTTTTCAACATCTGATATTATTATGGGTTTACCCGTAATGCGTGCTACATATAATGAAATACAAGCAGATATTGTTAATTTGCCCTACAATATTTATTGCGTACAGTTTCGCAGCTTTAATAACAATAAGCTGCGATTGAATTATATTAATAATACAAAACCTCCGTGTAAAGCCATATTTAAAATTATGGCTACCATCGATGAAGATATTTATAATTTATTTATATTTGACAAGGGTGCTTACGAACATCATAATATAGCGTTGGTGCCTACATACAAATGTAGTATTATGATGAATTCATTTTTTAGAAATATTAAAGAAAATATTAATTTGGACGCTTTAGAAGAAAGTGACGATGAAGAAGAATTTGAGAACATCAGTGCGGATAAATTTGTCGATTTGGAAAAGAGCCACTTTATTGAATGTGAATTCTCTCATAAATTTAGGAAATGGATTCCTTTGAAATTAGTTAAAACGAATAGGACCATTATGAAAAGACAACTGCAAGAGTATGAAAAATAATAATAAGATATATATATATAACTATGCCGCAAAATTACGTAATGCCTGTACCATCTAGTGATCTTGGTCTAGTTGGTGGTGGAGTATCAGATATGCTCAAAGGAGGTGCCGCCTATTATGGTTTATCAAATGTAGATTCAAATCATACTGATAGTATGATGAGAAATTATGCTCCAGTTTCTGTAGGAAATCATGACCAAGTTTCTGTAGGAAACCGTGGTCTGATTGGGGGTAAAAAACGGGGAAATACTAAACGACACAATTCTAAACGGAGAAATACTAAACGACACAATTCTAAACGGAGAAATTCTAAACGGAGAAATACTAAACGGAGAAATGCTAAACGACACAATTCTAAACGGAGAAATACTAGACGGAGACAACGGGGGGGGTATTCACAATATTTATCTAATGTTCCATTAGCTCATGGATATTCCACTGGAGGAACACTTACAGCGGCAGATAGTGCATTAGCAAGTCCTGGTTTAATAAAACCATACAATCATTGTCAGAATAATTACAATCATATGACAGGTAAAACCACATAATTAAAGTTTAATTAAGCACTTACCGATCAAGGGATTATCATCATTCTTTACCTTTTTTAGTTTTGAACCTGGTTCAAAAAGTGTTTCCCAAATATCATTATCATATTCTTGATTCGTTGTTTTAATAATACGATAATTTTGTTTCACATAGTATTTTCTTCTTTTAACACCTTGATTTTTAAATATATCATGTGAATCCTGTATATCTACTACAACCGGTTGACAATGAGTTGTTCTAAGAATTCTACCTATCGATTGTGTTACATCTGTTTTAGGCGTCGCCATCACCAATGTAGTTAGCGTTTTTATATCCAATGCCTCTGAAGCCATAGAGTAAGTTCCAATAATAATTTTTTTAGTTTCACTTTCTTTTAAAGCTTCTTGTTTCATACCACCAACATAATACCCAACAGATGCAATGTTTTTATGCTCTATAGACTTAAATAAATAAGTTAGAAGGTTTTTATTATGACCCAATATCATAATTTGTCTATTATTGTCTTCATTATATAAATCACGTACAACCTTAACAATGAAATCACTCCTGTTGTTAAATGTGCATAATTTTGAAATCATCGTGCTATATGCTGGGTTTCCTCTGTAATCATATTTTACTTCATTGAATTCGTCATCAGTTGTTTTATAATCAATTACTTTTACCAAAACATTAGCATTTCCCTTTTGTGTCTCCTTATAGATAATATCACCTAAAAACATCTTAAAAACCTTTGATAAACCATCCTTTCGTTGCATTGTGGCAGACAATCCAAGAACATATTTTGTTATCACTTTGAATAACGAACGGACAAAAACTTCAGCTGCAATATGATGAACTTCATCAACGATCGTTAAACCAAACGATTCAAACATTTTTTGAGGATAATCCTTCATTGATAGTGATTGTAACATTCCAATAACAATATCTTTATCTTCAATATCTATTTTTTGTCCTTGAATTGTCCCAATTCTAGCACCTGGTAGAAATTCATTAATTCTCTCTACCCATTGATTTAAAAGGAAACCCTTGTGAACGATTATTAGTGTCTTCACTTTTAATTCACTTAAAATCTTTAAGCCCATAACAGTTTTCCCCCGCCCACATGGAATTTCCAATAGTCCACCACCATTTCCCATATGTTCCTTATAAATGTTAACAACATTTTCTTGATAATCGCGTAATGTTCCTTTGAATGGTAAATTAATTTTTGTCGGTTCAGGTATTCTTATTTCATCTGCTTCACCGTATATACTTTCACCGAAGAATCTCGGGATGTAAAATTTTTTTTGCGATTCACGATATACAGGAAAAGGTTCGATTTTACTTATTGATTTAGGAACAAATGCCTTAACATTTAATTCTGTTCTAATAAATTGTTGTTCCTCTATAGAAAGATAGTCTTTATAGATTGTGTAGCCTTTAGGACCCAAGTATGTAGTGACATCACCCATTATGTTTATATATGCGGTTCTATTTATGTATATTATTAATTCAATTTTACCAAAAAAATATATATTCTTCTTATATAGATAAATGAAAGATTTAAAATCATTATTTAAAGTTGTAAAAACCCATGAACTTGTATTAAGTGCAGTTTTGATTATTTATATTTTAACTGGTATAAAAACACCTAATTTTTTGGCTGATGCACTTGATACTACAATTGGGACAATTATAGTAATAATTTTGGCATGTTCATTATTTGTCTATGTAAATCCTGTTTTAGGCGTAATTGGAACAGTTGCAGCATTTGAATTACTTAAACGTTCTGGTGAAAATACCGGACATACTTCAATGATGAAATATTTGCCATCCGAGTTTAAAAAAGGTAAGACTCTTAACGCCATGAATCAATTTCCAGTTACACTAGAAGAACAAGTAGTTAGAAAAATGGCTCCACTTTCTAAAGATTTAAACATGAGTTCACCTTCATATAAACCAGTTTTAGATGATGATATAGGTGGTTCACAAATACAATAATATTATTTTATAATCATATCAAAGGGTAAAAGTAAAAGAACATCTCTAATTGCAAATATGTCAAATCGTGCCGACGATGGTGGTGATAAAAAACAAGGATTAGCACCTTCTGTGGGAGGTAAATCTAGTTCTAATTAACTATTATAATTAAAATACTTAATTAGAATAGTTAAACTATTATAATGATTCCAAAGATAATTCATCAGATATGGATTGGGCACCATCCAAAACCCTTACATCTTTTAGAGACATGGAAAAATAATCATCCCGAATACCAATATATTTTATGGGATGAAAATGAAATTATAGAGAGAAATATGATATTCAAATGCCAAAGGCAAATTAATGCAATAAAGGGACCTTATAAATATGCCGGTATTGCTGATATTATGCGATATGAGATTTTAAGTAAATATGGAGGTGTTTATTTGGACGCTGATTCAATTTGTTTATCAAATATAGACAATTTGCTTTCATATAATGCATTCGCTACATTTGAAAATGAAATAGCAAGGCCTGGTCTTATAGCAAATGGGAATATTGGAACCACTAAAAATAATCCTATATTTGAACAAATTATAAACCATATTTCAAACCAAACATATATTTTTGATAATAATGGAGTAGAATTAAATTCTGGTAATATTATTTGGAAACTAATTGGACCAGCATTATTTAGTACTTTTTGTGTTAAAAATAAAGGGTTAATTGATATTTTACCTTCTTATTATTTTTTACCATCTCACCCTACAGGAGTAGTATATAAGGGTCACGGGAAAGTATACGCATATCAATTATGGGGATCTACGACAAATTTAAATAGCAATTTAAAAAGCCAAACAGTTCCAACCGAACATGACTCGCCTAGTGAGAGAGTTACTATTTTAATGCCGTTTTTTAATGTTAATGAATTATTCTTTACAACGACGTTACAATCTATTATAGAACAACAAGGACTATTTTGGATAGATTTAATATGTATTAACGATGGTTCGGATTCTTTACACTCTTCGTTCGCCAAGCGATTGTTGAGTGATGTAGAGAGAAATTCAAGATGGATAAATATTATATATGTGGAAAATACTACGAATATGGGATTAGGGTTCTCTTTAAATAAGGGGGTTTTAATGTCCGACAATGAAATTATCTTTAGAATGGATGCTGACGATATTATGATGCCTAATAGAATGGTTAAACAGTTAGAATTTATGAAAAATAACACAGAGTGTGCATTATTAGGATGTCAAATAAATTTATTTGAAAGCAATACCGGTAAATTTATAGGATCTACAAATCATCCGACTATAAAATGGTCAGACTATATTAAAAGTATGACTATGTTGAGGAATCACTGGATGATGAATCATCCTACATTTTGTTTTAGGAGGTCACGCATTATAGCAGCCGGTAATTATAATCCAAACATACATTCAATGTATGAAGATTTTGATTTAATACTCAAAGTAATGAAACGTTTTGGGATTATTTATAATATGCCTGAGATATTACTTAATTATAGAATACATAAAAATCAATTGACGCATGTAAAAGAAAAAAAATGGTCTATTTTAAGAAATTCTCTTTTATCAAAATACATTTATAATTAAAATGTAGAATCCAAATTAAATATATCTGAATTTTTTGATTTGTTCGCTAACGCATATTCACCAACACGACGTTCGAAGAAGTTTGTTTTACCTTCAATTGATATAAGTTCCATGAAATCAAACGGACACGCAACATTAAATATTTTAGGATAACCAAGTTGTGTAATCAAACGATCTGCTACAAATTCAATATACGTTGACATCAAATCACTATTCATTCCTATTAATCTGCAAGGTAACGCATGACAGATAAACTCCTTTTCAATTTCAACAGCCTCATTAATAATTTCATAAATTTTTTCCTTTGATAGTTTTTCACAATATTTGTTGTACAGCAAAACTGCGAATTCAGTATGAAGTGCTTCATCGCGACTAATTAATTCATTGCTGAAAGTTAATCCTGGCATAATCCCTCTCTTCTTCAACCAATATATACTACAAAATGCCCCACTAAAAAAAATTCCCTCAACGCAAGCAAACGCTACACATCTTGTGGAAAATGATGATTGTTTGTCATTTATCCATTTAATAGACCAGTCAGCCTTCTTTTTAATGCATGGGAAATTTTCTAGAGCATGAAATAATTTATTTTTTTCATCGGTTTCATTGATATACGTGTCTATTAAAATAGAATACATTTCTGAATGGATATTTTCCATTGCTATTTGGAAACCATAAAATGCTCTCGCTTCACTTAGCTGAACATCACTCATAAATCGTTGGACCAGATTTTCCAAAACAATTCCATCACTCGCCGCAAAAAAAGCCAAAATAATTGATATAAAATATTGTTCGTTATCTGTTAAGTTACCCCAGTGTACCAAATCCTTTGACAGATCCACTTCATCCACTCGCCAAAATGAATCTAGTGAATCTTTATACATTTGCCACACTTGTTGGTCTTTAATTGGAAACATTACGTAACGATTATCGTCTCCGGTTAAGAGAACCTCTTGTGTAATTTCCGACATCCTAAATAATATAGTGATTAGATTTTTATATTTTTTTTATATATATTATTTTTCTACAATGTTAGATTGTAAATTATTATTTATAAAAATATATCTACAAGTTAGTTATATCTTCTTATATTTTTATATATATATAATTTATATGTCAGATATAGCAAAACAAGACCAATTAATAGAGCAATTACAATGTGAAATAAATCACCGCAAAGAAAAAATAAATAAGCAGTATATTAATGTGAGTGAGTTGACACATAGTAATAAATATTTAGAAGGTGTTTCTGGCGATTATCATAAATATTACGATTTCATTAAAAATGAGAAGAATTCTCAACGTCAATATCTAGAAATGATACTTGATTACTTGGACAGATTGATGTTAGAAGAAAAAATGTCTACAGAAACTTTAAAACATGCAAAATCAGAACAAAATAGAACATTAGCTGAAATTGAAAATATTAAAGGTGATCTTGATGAAATAATGTCCTTACCTAATATACACGAATATGAGTAATATCAAGAAATTTATAAATGATCAAGAGACAAACCAATTCAAGCGATTCAATTCGACCAGCGTTGTCCCAAATAAGCATTATACGGCAGAAGAAGGATTGGGGAAAATAATGACGCAAATTGATGATATCCAAGATGTGTTAACTAACCTTAGAAAACAAGAGTTGATAGTCAAAAATAAAAATGAAAAGGTTAGTTTAGTAATTAAAGACATGATAAAATATCAAATAACTATTCGTGATAAAGCCGAATTAATTAGTGGATTTTTAGAAAAGGAAGAGTCCTTAATGAGAGATAAAACAAGGCGTTATGATGATAAAACTTCGCGGGTATGTAAGCGTGTACTTTCAGATTTAAAAGATATTATCCTTACGAATAACAGGACTTTAGGATTATACCGAGATTTAATATCAGAGATTTAAATATCTAATTAGATATATATATAATGGCCACAAATCCTTTCCGTTCCACTGTAAATTTGAACAGTATTAATAATGAACCATACCGGAACACAAACGGTGACCCAACTGATTTCGAGGGAGAAATACGGGACCCCACCAACCCAAGTAATCCACCAATTGATATTAATTTAAAACTTAATATATTGAGACAAGCATTAGTAGATAAATTTAATAATATCCAAGATATGGGTGGATATGGGGCGCGTATCACAAATAATCTCCAAATTATTAGAGAACGTATTAATAAATTAGCTACCCTTATCACAGCAATGCTTGGTGGTATAGATCAAGTAAGATTTAAACTTGAGCAAAGAATGGATTTGACTTTAGATAATATTATTCAAGATTTACAGAATATTCAGCAGGGCGGTTTAAATACTGTCGTAGCTGAGATTGGTGCGATAAATGCGGCTCTAGATGAAATCTATGCTCAAGGTGCTCCCGCACAACCGCTTGCTCCTTACGCTAATTTTGGAGGTCCATTAGAACAGAATCTGGCTGCGTGGCAAACAGCTGCAGCCGATGCAGCAGATCCAGTTCTTCTTCCACCCAACGAAAGCGACTATGTATCTGGACCACGATTCCACGGAGGTGGTAAAAAGAAAAAGGGTGGATATACTTACCCGAAAATGCGCAGCAGAAGTCGTCTTCGCAGTCATCCTAGAATTACACAAAAATTTAAAACAAATAAAACAAAAAAAAAAAATACACGCAGAGACAAGAAACACAAGAAGACTAGTAAATCTAGAAATTAATTATGTCTCTTATAGATGGAAGATAATTGATTTCATTTTCCCATTTTCCATGTTGTTCTCTATATTTAAGAGAATTAATACTCTTACGTTTATTAATTATATTAAGACGCTCTTGATATATTTTTTTCCATCTTCGTTGAATAAGTTTAATCCATATTGTCTTTCGTATTCCAATCGTCTCCAATGTAGGTAGACATTTTATTTCATAAATTTCAAGGCTAATATAGTTGTTGTTAGTAACTATATTACTATAATTCGGATATATTTCATGTTTTAATAACTCATCTTGAATAGAATTTCCAAAATTATTAAGATTATTTTTAAAATAATTTAACAACTCTTCACAGCAATTAGGTTTATAAAATTCATTTAGTTTCATTGTATTCATAATAACCCAATGTGATTTAGCATCATTTGGGTATTCTCCGTGAATTTGCGCATTCCATAACATCCCGACACCAATAGCATTGATTGTTTCACCACGCCCAATCGCAATATCTTCTTCTTCATTTCTATAGTCGCTCATATTAATGTGATTATTAATATTATATATATATAATTCAATTTTTCTTTAGGTGCATATATATATAATGAAGATGCCCGACACTATTAAAAGAATGTTAGTAAACAAGTATGTATTATATCTTGTTTTTTTCCTATCGATTACAAATGTGCTTGGGTATTTAGCAAGTCAAGATTTTAATGCATTAACTTTTTTTGTAATTGTTTCCTTCTTAACCACTTACTTTAGTAAAAATATGATTATTGTCCTTGTAGTAGGAATGGTTTCTACTAATTTTCTCTCTATGAGTAATCGTATACCAACTACATTTGAAGGGTTAGAAAATAAAGTCAAGGGTAAACAGGCAACTAACAAAAATAAAGCGCAACCAATTGAAAGTGAAGAAAGTGAGGGTGATGAGAGTGATGAGGGTGATGAGAGTGAAAAAATGTCTGTTAAAAATAAATTAAAACCAGCTTCATTAAAAGGTAATAAAGTTAATTATAAAGACACCATCGAAGCAGCCTACGATAATATAGATAAAATCTTAGATAGTGGAGCCGTTCAAAAAATGACAAAAGATACTGATCAATTGATGGCTCGTCAAGATAAACTAGCTGTACAAATTGAAAAGTTTGCTCCGTTGATTAATCAAGCACAAAAAATGATTGAAAAGTTGCCTATGGACAAAATGACATCTATGATAAACAAATTAGGCGGAATGGGGGTTAACATTAACAAGAAAGAATAATATATTAATTAATATATATATGGGTCGTAAATGTCAACCAGGTGTAATATGTATTGAAAATGTTACATTATTTACTATAATAATTATAGTATTAGCATTATGCTATCTTTTATATATAAATTCTAAACAACGCACTACTACAACAGAAAAAATAGTAATTAATCCAAATGAATCTAATATGTTTGTCAGACCAAACTTTGGGTTTACAAATATACCAGGCGATACATTATTTAATCCATATAATCCTCCTTTAAAAAACTCCGGTTACATGGTACCTAATCGAGACATACGAGGAGCGATTCCTATTAATATCCAAACACAGGGTTATAATGCGTCCTATGGACAAGTGGGTATTCTAACAAGAGTTAATGGAGGGGAGATGATTTTACCATTAATGGGTCGCCCTTTGATGACAGGTCGTGATAAATGGCAATATTATTGCATGAGTGATCAAAATATAAAGTTACCTGTCTCTAATAACGGAAAAAGTTGTACTGGAGAATATGGGTGCGGTAACCTTTACAATGGTGATACGATTTATGTTGAAGGGTATAATTCTGTATTTAAAGTTACCATCTATGAGAATGAGAACCCTAGATACATTCCAGTAATTTAAACTTAGTAGCAATTTCATTGTGATGTAGGTTAATTTAGAAGTAACAATTGTATTAATAATGTTAAAACGGGTGAATTCTTAGTATAATTTAAACTGAAATTTCATTTAATTAATCAACATCATCTACAGATGTGGTTAAAATAGGTGTTGCGTTTTCTAGTCTACTATCTTCAACTAATATCCTATAATCAACGAAAAAACCGATCAAGTTTTCTATTTCGGTGTGGATTTCTTTGAATTCTGGATATGTAATTTTAATATTAGTAAGTCCTTGTTCAATTGACTTTGTAAATTCATAATTATCTTCCTTAATTTTTTCCAATACTTTATTTGTATTATTACATCTTGCGGCTCTAATTAACATATCTAATAATTTGGAATAATCGTCAAATGTGGTTTTTAAAATCTCCAGAAGACTATCTCTCCCCTGATTGTACCACCACCTCGTTATAAAAAGGGGGAGTAATACAATACCGTCATCCCTTTTTAATATGTTAGTTGTTTTTTCTATATATATTTTTTGATTAGGTTCTATATTTTCAAATACTTTCAGTATTCTTTGAAATAAATCAGAGTTTCGCTTAATGTCATCAATGTCGTATGGACGAGCATTATGATTTATTGAGTCGTGGTGATTATATGTGAATAAATTCATAGGCCTTGTTATAGAATACATATTATATATTAGTAGATTATCTTTATTATATAATATAGGTAAAATTGATTACTTTTATGGAGAATAAATAGTAGGACAACAACTCATGTCAATTCAAGGAATTATCACAAGCTGTGCTTATTTGTGGGGACAAAAACAAGATTTTTGCAGTTCAGGAATATTAAATGATTCCAATGGTGAGTTTGAATATATGATTATTGCAGACGGACACGGTAGTGGTGAAATTATTACAAAACTAAAATCCTCAGATTTTCCTTGGGAAGAAATTTTAATACAAACATCAAAGGACATTCTCTCTAAAACACTTATTAATTATTTGATTTATTTTAATGTTCTTCAAAATAGTAAATTCGATGGAACCACTATTTCAATTGTTAAAATTTATAGTCACTTTGTGCATCTTCTCTGGATCGGCGACTCAAAAATACAAGTGTATAAAAATAATCATCTGTATTATTCAACGCCAATCCATACGTGCGCTAATGATAATGAGGTTAATAATAATAAAAAAAAAGATGGGTGGGAATTGAAACTAATTAATAATAAAACGATTTCAAAGATAAAAGGTCAACAAATTATAATAGACGAACATCAATCAACGCCTTTAACTAGATGTATAGGACATAATAGAAGTTTAAATGAGGAATTTGATGAAAAAAGGATTTATATTGGTACTAATGATACCTTTAGTATAATTGCCGCATCTGATGGGTTTTGGGATGTAGCTGGAACAAAGGAAGACCGCAGATTTATTACAGATAATTTAACTACTGCTAGAAATTTAGTCAAATTGGCAATTAAACGATGGAAGCAGACATGGGTATTTTATCCACCCCTAAATGAAAATTGTAAATCAAAACCATATTCAAGCACATTTCCAGCCACATCATATGATGACATAGCTATTTGTCTATGGCATAATTAACATTTTGCTTATTAAAGGCATTGTCTATGGTATAAGTATGAATGGTTGATTTATTATTTTTTTACGCATCTATTAAGTTCTGTAGAGTCATTTCAACCTGTAATGGATTATTATTATTTGGAGGGGCAACACCACGCACTGAAATTGTATTTGGGGGTAATTGAATTGTAAGTTCCACAACTTGCGGTGGTACAGGTGCTGGTGTTGCTCCCGGTACTGCTGCTGGTACTGGTGCTGGTGCTGCACCAGTACCAGCACCAGCATTTACAGTAGCATTTACAGCGGCTGCTCCTAACGGTCCACCAGCAGCAGCTCCAGCACCAGCAGCATTTACAGTAGCATTTACAGTGGCTGCTCCTAACGGTCCACCAGTACCAGCAACACCAGCACCAGCACCAGTACCAGCAGCATTTACAGCAGCATTTACAGTGGCTGCTCCTAACGGTCCACCAGCACCAGCACCAGTACCAGCTGCTGGTACTGGTGCTGGTGCTGGTACTACTGCTGGTACTGGTGTTGCTGGTGCTGGTGCTGGTGCTGGTACTGGTGCTGTAAATGCTGCTGGTGCTGGTGCTGGTGCTGGTGGTGCTGCTGGTACTGCTACTGCTGCTGGTACTACTGCTGGTACTGGTGCTGGTGCTGGTACTGCTACTGCTGCTGGTACTACTGCTGGTACTGCTGCTGGTGCTGCTGCTGCTGCTGTGCGTGGACTAGTGTTTGTTGGGTCTGAAATTCCGTATAGTTCTTGGAGTTTTACGAGATTTCTCCTCATTGTCACCCGGCGTTGCCCTTGGAACGCCCTGCCAACAACCCCTCCTCCTGCATTCTCCGTTGCTGTTGCCGTTCGCATTATAGCTAAATTTGTGTGAATATTTGCATCAGATATACCTGTAAATGGGTTTAGAGCAGCAGTGTATGTATCGCTAGAGTGGTGGGGCAGAGGAGGGGGGGGGTTCAGCTGTTCATAATTATGAAAGATGTCTTGAATATCATCGTATTGTTGTTGTGTGATTGGAGCTCCACCCTTCATTCTATATTTAATAGAATTTTTTCTAAGATTAAATTTTCGTTTTCTAAAGGTCCTGCCATTACTTATGTATTGTTTAGCTCTTTTACTAATTCCTAATTTTATTCCTGATCGTTGTTTAATTTTATTTTTCTTTGACGATTTACTCATTATATATAAAATAATGTAATATTTTTATTTATTTACTTATATTAATGAGTTGTCAAACAGGAACGGCGCCGATTAATATTACAACTAAACCTAAAAGTACTTGCGATAGACTTTGTAAGTTTAACTACCAGTATAGTGATAGTTCTTGCAATGTAAATAATATGGAACAATATTTGAAAATAGATTACGATGATTCAAAAGGTCCATCAATTATTTACAATAGTATATCTATGAATGTTGATGAAATAAGAATGTATAGGCCATCATTACATAAGTATAACGGCAATCAAGCAGATTCTGAAATTATAATCAAACATTCAGGTAACGGAAATAATCTTTTAGTGTGTGTACCGATAATGATTTCGGCATCTAAAACAGATGCCTCTCAACTGTTTGAGACTATATTATCAAATGTATTGACGAAGGCACCAAATTCGGGAGAATCTACTACAATTAATGTTAAAAATTTTAATTTAAATAGCATTGTACCAGAAGCATCATTTAATTCTTATTCTGGGACATTACCTTATCTACCATGTACTGGAAAATATAATTATGTTGTATTTGATATAAAAGATGGTTGTAAAATAACACCTGATTCATTCAACGATTTATCAAAATTAATATCAAAGCAAACATATACAATTAAAACTAACGATTTCTTTTTTAATAAGACTGGTTCAAAAGAAGGGCTTTCAACAACTGATTTAGGTGATGGGTATTATTTAGAATGTAATCCTGTAGACACCGAAGGCACATTATTATTTTCAGAAAATAAGGATTCGCTAGATTCTACCAGTGGTGGTGGGGGCGTAACCGTATATAAATCTAAAAAAACAATTATAAATAGTGAAGTGCTTATAATTTTTGTGGGCGGGGTATTAGTTGCGTTAATAATTTCTCTGGTGATAAAGCGTTATAGAACATAATTATTACATATAAATATATTTTTAATAAAATCATATTTATATGGAAGATATAATTAACCACTATATTAAAAGCGTTGAAAAGGAACCCAAAACGGGGAAACTTTCTAACGAGGAAAAAAAAATACTTAACAAGTTTTTATTACAATCAGGTTTTGTTTTTTTAAACTTAAAAAACACGTCATTTCTATCAGAAATATCACCTGAAACAAGAGAGACAATTAATAATTATATAAATACAAAATCATCAGATAGTTATAACTTACCTGTTAGTAAACCCAGAGCAAAGAGTGGGGGTAAAAGTCGTAAAAAAACGAAAGGTCGTAAAACGAAAGGTCGTAAAACGAAAGGCCGTAAAACGAAAGGCCGTAAAACACGAAAAATAAAACAAAGTGGAGGTATGATACCTGTGATGGCTACAATGTTCATAATTTTTATGTTATTTGTTATATCAAGTATATATATTTTAAATTCTCCATCTATTGATGTAACTGGTGATGAGCCACCATCCATTTCGATTGAAATACGACCATTAGTTGATCATTCATTTGAAGTATTTAAACGGGGAATGGTAGCTCTAATTTCTAGTCCTCTGCTAATGCCACATATAGCTGCGTTTATCAGTAATATAAATATAGATAATAGATTTGAAGATTATGTAGCAGCAAACTTATTAGAAGAGCAAGAACGAGAATGGCGGGAAACGATAATAAGAGAAGAGGCAGAAAAAGAAGCAAATTTTGAGAATCATGGGAAAAGAGTAACTAACATCAAACTGAGGCGATTAAACATAGATGAAGATCTAAAGCAACAAATTAATGATAATATAGAGCGTGGTTGGGGGGCAGTTACAGATGAAGAGGCAACAAAACAACAAGATAACAACGAGCGGAGATGGGATGTTGGTGTGCGTATAACAGATGAGGAAGTCCCTGGCTGGAAAATGGACGCTATTATCAGGAAAGTGCACCGAGATTCCGAAGCTAGAATTAGAAGACTTTGGGAGGATGCCATGGCAAGGAATGAAGAAGCTAGAAAGAAATTGGAAAGAGAACATAGAGATGAATACGAACGTATTAGAAAAGAACACGAGGAGAAGGAGGAGAGAGCAGCTAGAGAAAGACCACAGGCAGTCGGGAAATATAAAGGACTTTCTTTTATTAATGTAAACCAAGCGACTGAATTGGAGTCGTATTTTTCCAAAGACGTTGAAATACTTGATTTATTCAAGGAGGCTAAAACAAAACAAAACTGGAAAGAAGTATTAAGAAAAATGATGGGTAAAACGCATCCAGACAAATGTAAAGACGAAACATGCGCCAGAGTTTTTTCAACGGTAAGCGATATGTCAACGGTTATCAAACATGGTGAATCGGGTTTATAAATATAATAATAAAAATAAATAAAGACAATATGTATAAATTTATTATATGGATTACTCAAGTCTTAGACCTCCTGAAACTGCTAATTATGCTTTGCATAATAACCTATTATCTAGTATAACTGCCACAAGATCATCTAAATTTGTTCCAAATGTATTTACCAAAGAGGTGTCACCACCAGCATCTTGCACAAACCAAAAAGGGAGTGGGAGATGTTGGATTTTCGCAGCGTTAAACATGTTGAGGAGAAATGTTAAAAGGGAAAAGAAATTAAAGGATGATTTTGAATTCTCTCAAAGTTATTTGTTTTTCTTCGATAAATTAGAGAGAATGAATTTCAATTTAAAACTGATAGAAGAGTTTAAAGAGGAAAATAAACCATTAAATGATAGGCATGTCCAACATATATTAAAGGATCCGTTTTGCGACGGAGGGCAATGGGTAATGTTTACAAACGTTATAAATAAATACGGCATTGTTCCTAAGGAAGTTTATCCAGAAAGTTTACATAGTAGTAATTCTGCTGGAGTAAATATGGTTCTCTCTAGAATGCTTAGGACTTATAGTAAAGATATATACTTAAATAGGTTCAATAAACAAGAGGCTCTTCAAAAAACATATGAGGTTTTAATTCGTTTCTTTGGAGAACCTCCAAATGATTTCACGTGGAATTATAATTCAGACACAAATGTTGAAAAATTTACAGGGACACCAAAACAATTTATGACAGATTTTTGTGGTATTGAATTAAACGACTATGTCTCTCTAACCCATGATCCAAGACATGAACTAAATAAGCTATATGGTGTTGAACACCTTGGAAATATAGAAGGAGGTGATCCCGTTAAATACCTTAATGTTCCTATAAGCAGATTATCTTCTATTACAAAGAAAACAATTGACGATAATCTACCAGTATGGTTTGGAAGTGATGTTGGACAGTTCTTTAATTCAAAGTTGGCTATTCTTGATACAAAATCATTTGATTATATGAATTATTTAAATATACCGGATACATTAAATAAACGTCAACGAATTGAATATTGTGAAAGCACTATGACACATGCTATGGTATATGTAGGGTACAATGAGGATCAATATGGTGCTATTAACTACTGGAAAATAGAAAATAGCTGGGGGGTTGAAGGTCCTTATAAAGGCAACGTTGTATGCACAAATAAATGGTTTAATGAATATACATATCAATTAATTGTACCAAAAAAGTATTTGACTGATAGTGAAAAGGAGATTTGGAATGGTGATATAAGTGAACAATTCCCTATTTGGGATCCAATGGGTTCGTTAGCATCTTGTTAACATCTAAAGGATATACTCTTTATTCCACAGATTGTGATATATTCTAACACATGTTTGATATCATAAACACGCGTATTTTTTCATAATCTCACCAGGGATTAATTGTGTCTTCAATACATCTAGTTTTTTAAAACACTTGTTTATAGTTACTTCACTAATTTCACTTACTAAATTAACATCGTGTTTACTAATATTAAGTTTACAAACTTGTGATACGAAATAAACAACTCCAGCTGCTATAGAGTGTGGAGTGTTTTCAGGTATTAAATTATTTTTATCGATACGGATTGCAATAAACTGACAAACCTTCGTTAATTCTTTATTAATGTTTAATTTACTACAATATCTTTCAATAAACGCAATAGGTTTTGTCTTACATAGTTGAGTTTTTTCAGTATTTACCATATCTTTTTCTAAATCATTTATGATTACAATAGCATTTTTACACCCCTTTGTAGCACTACCATTATCAAGATTGAATATTCTAGCAATTTCTTTAGCAGTTCTTGGATTATCATTAACCCTGCATGATATATATATTGAAGCAGCTATTATTCCATCACGGTTAAGACCTCTGAATGTCTTTTGTTCAGATATTTTTTTATGATATCTCATAGCATCACCAATAATCAATTTCGAAAGCCCAGCATTTGAAGCCATAATTGTTATTCTCTGGAATTCATCATATTGCGATTTTTCCTTATATGGCATTGATTGCCATTCAGTATAACGTCTAATTTTTCTCATTTCATATGTAGTTCTGCCATTACATATTACTTTACAGCCATATGATGATTGTACAAGCAATGGATTTATAGGCATTCCGCATCTTGTAGGATCAGATGAATTATTATCATCAGCTCCATAATATCGCCATTCTGGAGATTGATCCAATGTATCTTTATATATCATGCCACATTTTGTATTATTACACGTGAGATACCCTTCCTCACTAGTTCTCAATGCAAAATCGCAGATATCACACTGAACTCTTTCTCCGGGTATATTACTATAAACACATTCTATCCCATTAGTATCACAATCACCATTGAATGCTTTATCAAATGTATCCCATAAAGGTTTAAGTTTGCTTGAATTTGTATTTCTATGTTTTTTGTGGGTTTTTTTGGGGTTATCAAATATACTCATGTTTAAGTATCTATAGTAATTAATTTTTAATTCAATTTTATTTTATTTAATATTCAAGTATGTATAATGGGCGCAAATCAATCTTCTGGTAAAAAAAAATCAAAAAATCTTAGTGAAATAATTCAATTTATCGCTGCAAACTATATTTTAACCCAAAATTTCCAAGATATGAAAAACTTACGAGATGCCAAATATTGTGACGATTTAGTCATTCTGACTTCTAAGATTATAGGAGAACATCTATCCGAATTAGATATTAGTTATCTAGCCCAACAAACAAAAGATGGTGTTCCGATTAATAAAATAACGACTGATAAAATATTATATGTTAAGGAAAAAGATTTTGTTGATTTAGATGTAAGGACTAAAGTAGAAAAAAAAAGGATGTGTATAGGTATTGCTAAATATTATGTAAAAATCGCCCATTTATTTTCAGCTATAGTCACCACTATAAATCCAACATACACTTATAAACAAGCAGACGGAATAAATATTAACGTTAATTTAGACGATAAACAGCATATTCCACCAAGCGTAAAGGCAAGTGTAAATAAACTTAATATGTGTAGTATGAGAATAAATGCACTTGTAAATAAGAGAGATATGAATCCTGGTAAGGGGGAACCATTAAAAGTTAAACCCCAATTCTGTGATTTTAATATTAATAAAGCGACAACCACCACCACTCGAGAACTTGATGTAAAAGATTTATCACAAGAACCAGGAATACCTGAATTAGAAATGTTATATTATGATCAATATGATTATACAGAAGGTAAATTTATAGGAATGTCTGAAATAATGACCAAACAATATAACGCAGATTTAGAGTTATTTTACAAGGCATTTACTGGAAAAAAGACTAAACCGCATGCAGATAATGTTAAAACCTTCAAAGATATTAAACTTCGCGATTTCCATAACAGCGAAGGTTGCCAAGGTGCACCACATAACCAATATTTAAAGGAGTATGTAGGCAGCACATCAGAAAAGTTATTTAATAGTTATGCTTCACATATCAAGGCGATGATAACTAGTGCCACAACAAACCAAAATGCGTTAATATCTACGATTGATAAACTATTTGCTTTTTCGGAAAACCCACAATCAAAAAAAAAGGAAGTAACTATAAATCCAAATTTAACCGAAAGTACTTTAGATGAAATAGTTAAGGAGGCAAGAAGTATGATTGTTAAATTATATATTAAATGTGAAAATGATTTTATACAGGGTTTAGAAATATTTGAAGCGATCGTAGAAAACCAACTGATGGTTGTTACGCAAAATCAAATTAAAAATTTGGAATCTACACTACAATCAACTATAGATAATACAAATCCATTAGGACCTGGTGCAGCGTCACCACCTCCACCACCTCCACCTCCGCCACCACCACCTCCTCCACCACCTCCTCCGCCACCACCACCTCCGCCACCACCACCTCCACCTCCAGTCGTAGCACCAGTCGTAGCACCAGTCATAGCACCTGTACCATTGCCACCAATAAACCCACATCAATCTATAAGATTTCCACAATAATTTAGTAAAATATTTTCTCATTCTATATTATAATGTCGAAAACAAGAGCCGCCCATAAACGTTCCGCGTCCGCGCGTAAATCTTACAGACGTAGAGTCAGTTCATCTCCTTGCCGGAAGAAGGGGCCTGCTGTGTGCCGTAGTTTATCCAGTTGCAAATATGTTTCTGGAAAGAAGCGTTCATTCTGCCGTAAAGGTAAAAACACCCGTCGTTCTAAGCGTGGTGGGTCCAGTTGCCGAAAGTAAACATTAACACAATAAGTAATTTAGCATTAATTATTGTATATTCGTTTAATTAAACAAATTTACTTTCTATTTTTTTAAACAACTCCTTATTGTAAACCATGTTTCCTGTAGGTGTATATTCTGATATAGATTTGTAATCTTTATTTATATCGGGTTTAGAGACTTTATTTAACATCAAATCGTTTGGTTTATTTTCAATAGCATTATTATCTTTTTGTTTATTAATTATGTTACCATAACCATCTATATTAACACCTGCCTTTTTTTTAATTTCAGATCGTACATAATCGGGTATCCATTCTTTCCATGAGATTAATATTAAATTTGGGTGTATATATTTTACAACAAATCCATTTGTGTGTAGTTTATCCATCAGATATGAAATGCAAGCACTATGGTCATATTTAGGGACCCCAATCATAACTTCAGGAACAACAAACCAACAATATTGTTCATCTATTTTTTGCCTTGATGTTAATTTAATTTTAGTATGAATGCGTGCAAGAAGTTTATTAAAAATTTCTAACTTGCTTAAATCATATTGTTTTTTTTTTTCATACAATTCATCCAAATTGATTTTATCGGTAAAATCTTCAAGATCCCCGAGAGAAAATACATTCGACATATAATAACTTATTATTATAAAAAAGTTTAAGAAATAAAACTAATTAAAGTTAATGACAATAAAACATTTGGTTCTACCAGGAGGAGGTCCAAATATTCTTTATGTATATGGTGTATTAAAAAGATTACATTCAAAACAAATATGGAATTACTCGGATATTGAGAGCATACATGGGACTTCAGCTGGTGCGATAATGGGGTTAATTATAATTTTGAATATTAACTGGGATGATTTAGATAATTATATTATAAATAGACCTTGGGAAAAGGTGTTTTCATTTTCACCTCAACATTTTTTAGATGCTTATAAAAATAAAGGACTATTAGATATTTCAAAAATAAAAACTATATGTGAGCCATTATTTAAGACTGCTGACATTTCTAGTTCAATTACATTAAAAGAATTATATGAACATACTGGAAAGGAGTTTTATGTATATGTTACGGAATTGAATAAATTTGAATTAGTTACAATTTCACATAAAACTCATCCAGATATGCAAGTAATATCTGCGGTTTATTTATCTAGTATAATACCTCCATTATTTACTCCAGTTATTAAAGAAAAATGTTGCTATTTAGATGGTGGATTATTTGCAAATTATCCACTAGAACAATGTATACAAAATATGCCAGATGTTGATATAAATGATATTCTAGGAATTAAATTTATAATAAATGTTGATGAAAAAACATTTATAGATGACAACTCAAATTTAAGCGAGTATCTATTTTATATAATTAAAAAATTAACAGGATTTATTGAAAAAACGAAAAATAATACTATAAATATAAAAAATGAAGTATTAATTAAAACAAATGGCTGTGACTTAGAATTTTGGAATAAGATGATATATAATAAGGATTTACGTGAAAGCATAATAAATGAAGGTTGTGAGTTTGCCGATATTTATTTAGAATATAAAGCTTAACTTATTTAGATAATACAGTATTAATGAATTGAATTAGAGTTTCTTTATTTGGACTAGCATCATATTCAATTACCTGGTTATCCTTTAATAATTTTATAGTTGGATAGCCTTCGATATTGAATTGACTTAACGTATTTTTAACATCTGGATCATCATCATTTGTACAATCTACCTTAATAAAATTAAGTTTATATCCACTAATTACTTTCCCATTATATTCATCAGAAACTTCGTCCCAAATAGGCTCTGCCTTTTTACAGTGTGGACACCAATCAACAACAAATATTCTAATATCAACTTCAGATGAATCGTCGCCATCTTTTATAAATTCTCTATTAGATACATAAGATGGGTTGAGTTTTGGTGAAACATAATTTTTCCAAACGTAAACAATAGCAAATATCAGTGCAATAACAGCTCCAAAAACAAGCAAAAATTTCCATCCTTGTTTAAATTGAGGTAAATTTGCTAAAAAACCTGCCATTTATATATATTTATAATTTTTAGATATTAATAATACGAATATATATATAAAGTTATACCAATCATATATAATATATGTGGTTTAGAGACAACAATGGCAAATTAGTGTTGGTTGAAAAAAAAAAATATATTACAGAAACTGATTATTATACAGAAATATGCCATTCAATAGTTAATGTTATATTTCCTAAATCATCAAGTGTTATTCAAGACATAAAATTATTGATTAATACATCAATTTAAATATATTTGCTATAAGTATTAAAATAAAAACCAACAAAAACGCATTATATAATATAGATAATTTAACATTGTTCCATTTAACATCAAATAAGGAACTGTTTAATTTATTAATTATAGGATAAGATGAATCTATTATAACATATACAACATATCCTAATATACCAATAATTATCAAATTACCACCAAGTGTCGTTTTCCACCCAGGCGAATAAGGAGTAACATTTAAAACCAAACTTAATACTAAACTGATTATAACATACGAACATATATCATTTAAAGAATTTGAGTAATCATGCAATGTTTTTGAAGGGTCCATATAATAATAATATTTTTAAAAAAGATTTTCTAATATTATTATAATGCGTAAAACAAAAAAACAAAAAAAATCAAAGGATAGATTTACTAGAAAGCAATATAATAGCGGAGATGGTATGTTAACTTCAGTATGGGGTCCAAGTATATGGCATTATTTACATACGATGAGTTTTAACTATCCTATAAATCCAACAGCAGAAGATAAAAAATATTATACACAATTTATAAAAAATTTACAATATACACTTCCTTGCAAACATTGTCGTATAAATCTTAAAAATAATTTTAAAAGTTTACCATTAAGAATGTGTCATATGAAAGATAGGGGAACATTTTCAAGATATATTTATAATCTCCATGAAACGATAAATAAAATGCTTAATAAAAAATCGGGTTTAACATACTGCAATATAAGAGAACGTTATGAAAACTTTAGATCAAGGTGTGTTGTAGAAAACCCTAAAATATTTAAATTTAAAAAGACGCGTAAAGAATCTGGTTGCACTGAACCCATGTATGGTAAAAAGGCAAAATGTGTTATAAAAATTGTTCCAGAAGATAATAAATGTAACACATTTCAAATGGATAAGACGTGCATAAAGAATAAAATTTAAATTTCATCATCGTCAATTACAGAACCCTCATACTCCGGTGGCATTTGTTCTATACCAGCAGTTTTTTTTATATCGTCTGGTATACCTCCTAATTGGTTAGCCATTATATATAATTGGGTATCTAAATCACCTACCTCTCTACCTTGTTTTAAATAAGTATTTCTTAAATTATGTAATCCTTCTTTTGCTCTCCAAAACTCTTTAATCAACCTAGAATAGTGTGTATTTTTCTCATAGGTTTTAATGGAATCTAATCCTAAATCAACTATTTCCTTAATTATTTTTTTTTGAGATTCTAATGATTCATTATGATACCAACGTTTTGTTCGGGAAGTCCAGTTTGAGTCATTAATATGTATTCTCTCTTTAAAAAAAAGTTTTTCCCCCTCTTGTGTTCCAGCCAGAAATGCTAAATTATCAATTGTATTTTGTAAGGGCGCTGGAATTCTATATTTAGAAGTCATAGACTATTACATATTAATAATTTAATTTTAAATCCCAAATTGACTAAAATCATTTAATACTGGTTTAGGTAAATATGTTGATGTATTACCTGCTTTATAATTCGGTACCTTTTTACATTCAAAAGATGGCTCGGGGCATCTAGCGCAAGGTGGACAAGCAGGGCAAGGTTTCTCCCTTGGACAAGATGAACTAGATGGACAAGCAGGGCAAACGGGGGGGACAATTTCTGACTTTAATATATATAAGTTTTCTTGCCCATCTGCAATCTGGTTTTTATTAATTCCTCCTCCCATCCCAGAAGGTGAATAATTGTGGACACTTTGATTGGGATAATTTGTATGGCTTTGCGGGGATCTTTGTTCTTGGGGATATACATCATCTTCATGTGAATAATTGCTATGATGTTGTTGTGATTTATGATGTTGTTGTGATTTATGATGTTGTTGTGATTTATGATGTTTATGAGTTGGCACACCTGGTAAATAATTGTCTAATAATTCAGACATATATCTAGAATCACCATCAAGACTATTCTCCATAGAACTTAAATAATCCCCCTTGTGAGACTTTTTATGATGTTTAGCGCCTCTCATACTTGATGAACTTTGAGAATTTGCCATTCCTTCTGTGCACCCGTTTGAAATACCACATGTAAATATTAACCCAAATAATAATATTACAAACAAATGGATTTCTGTTAGCTTCATTATATATATTCTATTATGGAAAAAAAATAAATAATTGATTTATTTAATCAATATTACATTATTATAAGATGTCTTATACGAAACCCAAAGCAAAAAGTTTGCGGAATAAAACGGAGCCATTACACCAATTCTATGAAAATGATGGTCATATTGAAATAGGTATAGATGAGGCCGGTAAAGGTCCTATGTTTGGACGGGTTTATACGGGTGCCGTAGTTTTACCTAAACATAATACAGAATTTGATCATTCATTAATGAAAGATAGCAAACGTTTTACTTCAATTAAAAAAATAAACGAAGCTGCTGAATATATAAAAACAAATGCGATTGCATGGTCTGTTACATTTAAAACAGAACAGGTAATCGATAATATAAATATAAGACAAGCGACATTATCATCAATGCATAATGCCGCTAATAATATAATTTCCGATAATAATTATAATCCAGAAACAATTAGGTTATTGGTTGATGGTAATGATTTTAAACCATTGATGCGCATTAATTCCATTAACGCCTTATGTCAAATTCAACACGTTTGTATTGAAGGGGGGGATAATAAATATACTTCAATCGCAGCAGCATCAATTTTGGCTAAAGTTGAAAGGGATAAGTATATAAAAACATTATGTGAAGAACATCCCTTCTTGGATGATAATTATGATATTAGTAAAAATAAAGGTTATGGAACTAAATCACATATGGATGGTATAAAAAAACATGGTATTTCACCTTGGCATCGCCGAACTTATGGAATATGTCGTGATTTTTGTTAAAATTGAAGCAATATTTTGGTTAATATAAATGTAACAACATGAAGGTCCTCATCTACGACACAGAAACGACTGGATTACCTAAAGGAAAGGCATCTATTACCGATTTTAAAAATTGGCCTCATATTATCCAGTTGAGTTACATACTTTATGATACAGATTCTCATAAAGTATTGGTAAACCATGATCATATTATTAAACTTGATGATTCTGTTGAATTAACCCAAAAAAGTTTTGAGATGCATGGAATCTCAAAGGAAAAATCTAAATATGAAGGGATAGATATAACTCTGGCGATTGAGTTATTCAATATTTGTTTAGAAAAGGCAAACATTCTTGTAGCACACAATATATCGTTTGATAAAAATATGATGTTGGTAGAATCTCTGCGAAATAATATTGATTCTTGTTTTTCCAAAACTAAATACATTGAATACTGTACAATGAAGCGGTCTATAGATTTATGTAATATTTTAACTACATTTAAGGGCACAAATAGGGTTTATAAAAAGTTTCCAACTCTTACAGAACTACATGTAAAGTTATTTAACGTTGTCCCAGAAGGAACACATAATTCATATATTGATATTCTGATATGTTTGAGATGTTTTTATAAACTAATGTTTAATGACGATATTACTTTTTATAATAATACAATTAACACACAACTAAAAAAACTTTGTCGGGTATAAGTATAAACAATAATCTACAAAATATAAATTTTTTTCTTTTGTTTTATTAGTATGAAAAATAAAACTCACAGAATATATCATGGTGGTGGAGAACAAGATTGGATGAATATTATCCCTGTGGTAACTAGCGCTACAAGTAAATCTGGGGAATATGGAGGAGAGCGTGATAAAATCCTACAAAATATCGAACAAAGTCCACACGTAACTGAAGCATTACATCAATTTAGTGAATTATCATATAATCTTTTAGTATCAGTCTATACTTATTGGAAGACTCTTAAAGATAAAGATAAATCTACTTTAAACGCATATTTAAATAATGCCGAATTATCTAATATATTTAAATATATTGACCTCGCTAACTTTCCAGATACATTAGAAGAATTTATTACATTACGGGTTTTATTAAAATCGTCGGGGAAAGGATCTTGCAAAGATCCGGGTAAAACGTTTGAAGTAGATGTTTTTCCACCTGAAGCAACAGATGCTGGACAACCAGGTGCCGTTGATTGGGGTCCAGAAAAAAAAAATAAATGGGTATCTGATAATGTTAAAAAAATACTGACGGGCAAATCAGAAAGTGGTGAACAAATATTTGGTAATTCACGAGAAATATATTACTTATTAAATGAACTTTTATATAGAGATTGTCCAAATACTGAAGATGATGCTTATTTTAAAAAAAGATATTCAGTTTTTAATATATTTTGGACAATCATTTGGTGGAGATCAATATATATATTAGAGAGAGATAGGAAGAGTGAGCCAGAAAGTGAGCATTTTAATCTTGTTGATAAATGTATGAATGTTTGTCAAATAAATCAAAATGAAATAGACGAGCGTATAGATATGTTATTAACTATTTATGGAGCAAGTAATATATTTCAATTGATCAAAATACCAGATGGTGCGTTAACTCAAACTTTAACTGGCATAGCCGAAAATCGAACTGGACCAAGATTATCCATTATTACTGGTTCATTTGAAAAAAAGATAAATATTTGTCATATGGGAAGACCAAAGGTGGTTCCTCATATAGCACTATCTTCTATTACCAACCCTAATTATAGACTAACGCCAAAAGGAAAACCTATAATTAGTGATGGGGTAATAAAAGACAGCGAATTAGTTTACGTTACTAAAATTAAAGAACTTAGAGAATCATATAGAGGTGCCACGCCTTTAGAACAGGAAGATATTAAAAAAAAATTTGAACTATTAGGCCCTTTTATAGACGCAAACGGTGAAAAATGGTATTCTTGTCTTTCTGAATGTGTATGTATGATTAGAAATGATGATGGAACTAGCGGATTAAATGAAGAATGTAGTGTAAACCCGTGTTTAAATACTGGTAACTTTCTTAAAAAGAATAAGAAAAACTTAATTGCAAACCCCAGTGTGGGTGAAATAAATTACCCAAAATTATCACTATTAGAATTGAAGTATATGTTTAGTAATAAACTAAATGATTATTATAGAAGTCCTAAACGGCTGAAAGCTGTTATTGAAAGAGGTGGTGACGTAAATGCACCTCTAACACAAGATGAAATTATCAACTATCTATCTAAAACTTCAATACCTTGGGAAATGGGTCAATGGTTTATAAAAGTTAATCCTAAAAGCATATCCTATAAAGTGGCACAACAAACTAACCAATTATTAGCTACAGGAATATCAAACCATGCGAGATTATTGATGGATTATTTTTCAACATTTACCCCTTTTACCGATTTTAATACAAAAAAATTTTTAACTGCATCATTATTATCATCATTAATCCAACCAACACATCATACGTTTTCAGAAGTTATGAGATCTATTGAATATTTAGGTATTAACTATAGTCCATCACAAAACCCACTTGATGCCGTTAATGAATTAATTACATTTGATGGTGAACAAAAAGTAGCAAATTTAACCGAACTTTATAAAACTATTAGTTATCAAACAATCATTCCTTTTTTAAATCAAAGAAAATATAATAAAATTCAACGCCCCGAAGAAATGATGAAAACTGAAGAGATAAATGCTAAACAGAGAGAATTAGAACAGATGGGTACTGGAACTTATGGAATGAGGTTCCGTGGTACAGCAACACCCACGCGCCCACCAACACCAACAGTAGAAGGAAAGAAAAATTTGGGAGGGGGAAACAAAAAAACACGCAAAAACAAAAGGACCATAAAAAGGAAAAAAAAGTTGGGAAACAAAAAAACACGCGGAAACAAAATTAAAAGAAAAATCACCAAAAAATTATAATAATATGTATGTTAATATTATTATAATGTCTATTCTAACTACATCATCTCCAGAAGCTTTAATTAAATTAGATGATTCAAAATATTATAACGTATCTTGGTTTGACATTGAAAAAATGAAATCAGAAAAAGGGATCTTTAATATAAATCAAGATGATGGTAAAGAACAACACGGAGTTGGTGGCAAAGTAGCTCATGGAAATGGAACAAGTAAACCCGCTGGGTTATATTTAGCTCCTGGACGAAGTTGGATTGACTTTGCGTATAAAGCAAAACGAACAGAAATGTTTTATAAACGATATCTTTATGAAGTCACTCTAGGTGAAAAATTACTTGATAAAATTATAAATATTAATAGTCATGATGATGCATCGAAATTTGCAGATGAGTATGGTATAAATATAAATGGTATTATTAATGGAATTAATTGGACAGGTGTAGCTTTAAAATTTAAAGGAATAAATATTCATAATTGGTATGAAAGTGAAGACGATAAATTAAAATGGTATAACGAATTTGAATCATCACAGCTAGTTGTATGGAATAGCGATGCTGGAGATATTACTTATATTTTAGTTGCGGACGCTACTAAAAATAGTAACGTATACCTTAAAGGCGGTAAAAAATCTAAGCGGAATAGGAAATCGTCTCGCAAAAAAAAGAGAACTAATAGGATATCGCCTCGCAAAAAAAAGAGAACTAAGCGGAACACGTTTCGCAAGGCTCGTTGTTATCATAGGTAGAATTTGGGTCAATTGTAAATTGTTGCGGTTGATGTTTTGGTTTACGACGAAGATAATACATACCGGTTTTTAATCCCTTTTTAAAAGAATAAAAATGCATTGAGGTTAATGTATTGTAATTTGGATCTTCAACCCATAAATTTAAACTCTGGCTTTGGTCTATAAATGCTCCTCGGTCTGCTGACATATCAATTATATGTTTCATAGGCATTTCCCATACAATTTTATATTTTTGTTTTAATTTATCCGATAATCCATCTATTTGCTGGACGCTTCCTCGGTTTGCGATAATATTATTTTTTATATCTTCATTCCATAATCCCAATTCAAGCAAATCTAATTGAAGATATTTATTGATTCTTAAGTAATCTCCAGCCAATACTCTTCTTGAAAACACATTACTAGTTTGCGGTTCAAACGCTTCAGTATTTCCTAAAATTTGGGAAGTAGACGCCGTAGGCATTGGTGCAACCAACAACGAATTTCGCAGACCAGTTTCTCGAATTGATTGTTTTAATTTATTCCAATCATATCTATCAGAAGGAGTAACATTCCACATATCAAATTGTAATATTCCTTTGCTTGCAGGAGAACCAACAAATGAACTGTAAGATCCCAATAAATGATCTGGTAATGTATTTATTTCCTTTACTATCGGTTTATATTTCATTAACATTAGATTGTATGCTGCCGTTTGGTTAATATGTTCCCCATTCTGTAAATTTACATTGGCTTTGGATGAATGAGGATAAGATGGATAACAAAAATCCAAATGATGACTTTGAAACATTCTTTGTAATGTAATCATACCTTGTTGTCTTTCTTTCGACATCTCATTTGATTTTTCAAGAGCTGCATGATATATTGTTTCAAATATTTTTATATTTATATCTTTGGCTTCATCGCTATGATATGCGATGTCCATTTTAAATAGAGCGTCAGCAAATCCTTGAACGCCAATACCAATCGGTCTGTGCAACTTATTCGATCTTAATGTTTTATCTGTTGGATAAAAATTAATATCTATAATTTCATTTAAATTATTTGTTATTATTTTTGTTACATCATGTAGATAGTTATAATTAAATGTCTTGTCAATATTTACAAACTTACTCAATGCTATACTTGCTAAATTACATACAGCCGTTTCTTCTGGTGAACTATATTCAATTATTTCTGTACACAGATTACTTGATTTAATAACTCCTAGATTTTGTTGATTTGATTTTAAATTTGCACTATCCTTATATAACATATAAGGTGTACCCGTTTCCATTTGACTATCTAATATTTTAAACCATAAATCTCTAGCATTCATACATTTAACCCATGATTTATTTATTACATATTTATTGTAAAGGTCTACATAATCTTGACCTACAACGTCGGATAATCCAGGGCATTCATTTGGGTCAAACAGATACCATAATTCATTTTTTTCAACACAATTCATAAAATGATCACTTATCCACAATGCATAAAATAGATCACGAGCTTTCAATTCTTCATCGCCGTGGTTTTTTCTCATTTCTAAAAACATCTCTATATCCGGGTGGTGAGGTTCTATATATATAGCAATTGAACCAGGTCGTTTCCCACCCCCTTGATCCACATATCTGGCTGTTGAATTAAATACGCGCAACATTGGTGTCAACCCGTTACTAGTTCCATTTGTACCATTAATATGTGCTCCTGACCCTCTAACATTATGGACATGTAATCCAATCCCACCAGCCCATTTGCTAATACGTGCACAGTCATGTAGAGTAGAAAAAATACCATCTATACTATCATCTTCCATTGCTAAAAGATAACAAGACGATAATTGAGGTCTAGGCGTTCCAGCATTAAATAGTGTTGGTGTTGCGTGAGTAAAATATAGTTTTGACATTAAATCATATGTTTCAAATACCTTAGGTAAATTATTACCATGTATTCCTAGCGAAACTCGCATCCACATGTCCTGTGGTCGTTCCACAACATATTTATTAATTCTCATAAGATATGCCCTTTCTAATGTTTTAAACCCGAAAAAATCAATTAAAAAATCTCTCTCATAATCAATCATGTTTTGTATCTCCTCTGAATAATTAACAATTACATCCCACATATTCTGTGATATCAATGGAGTATGGATTCCTTTAATATCTACATTTCTATATAACATTTCCATAGTTTTATAAAAACTATTACAGGTGTTTTTTTGATGATTTGAAATTACCACATATCCAGCTAATGTATCATAATTTGGGTGGAGAGTTACTAAAGAAGCACATTGTTCTGCGGTCAATTCATCTATTTTTGTAGTAGGTATGCAATCATATAATTGATCAATTACCTTCAAACATAGCTGAGAGAAATTTACTTTAACGCCCGATTGTTTACCTAGATTTTTCACTCGTTGAAGTATTTTATCAAATGAAATATCTTCCAATTCCCCGTTTCGTTTTCGGACACGCATTTCATGAGTTGACGACATAATACTATTTCTATTTAGATAATTTTAAATAGTTGTTTCTTATTATTATTTATGTCATATTATATATATATATGAGTTTAGTTGAAACTTTAGTTGATAAGTTTTTGCAAAAACTTACCGCTGATGCTGGTTCTGCTGGTGCTGCTGGTGCTGGTGCTGGAACGGCGCCTCAGCACCTTGCCATTGCTACAATATGTTCACAGTTAATTTCGGAACGTCTAAACAATCATAAAATACGGCATGTAGACGGCGACGCTGTGGATTATATGGCCGGAGTAATTGAAAAATTAGATATTGATAAGGCTATTGCCACCAAAGGTGTATGGTGGCAATTCTTTTCCGACTTAACCGGAGGAATGGGTCTTGGGACAACAACAAATAAAAAGGGCAAGAAGGTGGGGAAGGGACTCCGAATACATTTAAACAAGTACGCAGACAGCAGTCAATGTAAATTATGTTTAGGATATCCCATGATGAGCAACACTGCTTTGCAAACGCATAAACATAATAATAAATTTATATTCAGTACCGTGAGAGGGAAAGGTGGTGGTGATGATTACAGAGCCGACATCAACCCTAACCATGATCCTACTTGTTATTTATGTGGTACAGATTTGTTGAACCTGGAGACCGGGGTAATCCCTACCAAACACACCTCTGGGTCCACAATAATGGAATGTGAACACATATTAGCATTTACAGGAGGTCTTATATTATATGACGTGTATACCAACAGCGATTTCGGAGCGGACCCAAACGGGCGGTTCCGCGCACAGTTAGCACTGACGCAAGGAAGCTGTTCTTCCGCAGCAGCATCGCCCGCACCCGGTGCTGGACCCCCCCCGAAAAATATAATTGACCTAAGAAATGAATATAATTGGTCACATAGATGCTGTAATCAAAAAAAGGATAGCACCCCACTAATAATATTTAACGAGCTGGAAGGAAAGTATATTATAAACGAGAGGGGCATTATGGATATTATCATGGCCATCAAGAACTCAAAACACCGCACCGCTACAAATGGCGTCATGCATTTAGACAATGAATGTCGTATAATTGCAAAAGAGATGCCGGGCAGCTTGGAGACGACGGGTGGTAGGAGGAGGGCTATGAATCATGTGGGACAAAACCCAAAACTACTAAATATGCTTGGCTTTATAAATTCAGAATATGATGCCATCAGTAAGATGTCAGGTGTGGTGGGGCGATCAGATTCAGGCTTACGCTCAGGGTTAGCAGTTCTGAGACTATTAGATAAAATGGACGATCCTACCTTT
>Ga0206125_10000547_pt1 | contig 48536 bp, 31 predicted proteins | sample Helgoland_Spring_4_FD_148598 | JGI IMG/M metagenome (GOLD analysis project Ga0206125, IMG submission 148598) | Pelagic subsurface seawater microbial communities from Kabeltonne, Helgoland, North Sea - Helgoland_Spring_Bloom_20160331_1 | ecosystem: Environmental > Aquatic > Marine > Epipelagic ... | reverse complement strand
AACCGAAAAACTGGAAGAACTCACGCTCTATACGATTGAGCAAGAGAAGCGGATTAAAGCACTTGAAAGACTATTTGAAAAGAAATTAGACAAATTGTTTAAAAAGAAATATGAAAAGATGATGGATGAAAGAATGGAAAAGAACACAAAGAAAGAAGAACCCTAAAACCGTTACCCCATGGAAAAACAAACGTTTATCATCGCAATCATTGTAATTAGTTTTATAGCAGGAAGTTGCAATAAAGAAGATGAATCGGAACAACTACCACCCATCACTCAAACAGGAGCCAATACCTTTGGGTTTGTGTTTGACGGTGTTGTATTTACGCCAACAGACTCCAATTCAAGAGGGTTTGGAATTGATGGAGGAGGGACTTCGGGGATTTCTATTGGTGGAGCTCATTTTGAAAGTGAGCACTATTCAAATAAGATAATGGCTCACAGGTATACGAATATAAAAAATGTTAGAGTTATAAATTTGTATTTATACAAGCTTTATACTGAAGGTATTGGAACTTATTATCTCGGTAACTATTACGTCTTAGATGGCTATAAAGAACCCTATAATAGCTATATATCGATGTTTGCCATAAGTCCGAGTACAGGAGATTTGACGTCTTATTATTCTTATGAAAATTCAGGGGAAATCAACATAACCAGAAAAGATGAAGGTAATATTTATATTTTTTCAGGCACTTTTAGTGGGAAACTTAAATCCCAAGACGGTGAGGAAATAATAGAAATTGCAAACGGAAGGTTTGATATAGACCTAAATACGATACATGATTAAAAAAAAGCAAAATGAAAAAGAGATGCCTATTGCTGCTTTATTTTGTCGTACTCAACCTATCAGTGAAAGTAAAAACCCTTAAAGGATTATAGTTAACCCAAGACGAAAAAATAAATATCCCCATGAAAAAACAAACGCTTATCATCGCAATCATTGTAATTAGTTCTATAGCAGGAAGTTGTAATAAAGAAGATGAAACGGAACAACTACCACCCATCACCCAAACAGGAGCCAATACTTTTGGTTTTGTGTTTGATGGTGTTGTATTTACACCAACCGATTCCAATTCAAGAGGGTTTGGAATTGATGGAGGAGAGACTTCGGGGATTTCTGTTTTTGGAGATTATTCAGGTACTGAGCACTATTCTAACCGGATTGAAGCAAAACGATACACCAATATTAAAAACGTAAGAGTCATTAACGTATATATTTATCAAGTGGCTGAAATTGGTGTTGGTGTGTACAACCTTGGGGCTTATAATATAAGAGAGGGATATAAACAACCCTATAACAATTATATTTCAATATATGCGAAAAGCCCTACGACAGGTAGTTGGACGGAGTATTATTCTTATGAAAATTCAGGTGAGATTAATGTCACAAGAAAAGATGAAGATAATGTTGTTTTTTCAGGAACCTTTTATGCGAGATTGAGATCGAATGATGGTGAAATTGTAGAGGTTACCCAAGGTAGATTTGATATTGATAAAAAAGAGATGAATAACTAATAAAATGCAAAATGAAAAAGCTAAGTACATTATTGGTTTGTCGTTATGCACAACCTATCAGTGAAAGTAAAAACCCTTAAAGGATTATAGCTAACCCAAGATGAAAAAATATATATCCCCATGAAAAAACAAACGCTTATCATCGCAATCATTGTAATTAGTTTTATAGCAGGAAGTTGTAATAAAGAAGATGAAACGGAACAACTACCACCCATCACTCAAACAGGAGCCAATACTTTTGGGTTTGTGTTTGATGGTGTTGTATTTACACCAACAGACTCCAATTCAAGAGGGTTTGGAATTGATGGAGGAGGGACTTCGGGGCTTAGTGTTTATGGACACTATAGGGATACTGAGCATTATTCTGATAGGATTGAAGTCATTCGTTATATCAATATTAAGAACGTAAGAATAATAAATGTCTATATCTATAATTTACCCTTAAGAGGTGTAGGACTGTATAACTTGGAGGCTTATAACGTAATTGATGGCTATAAGCAGCCCTATAATAGTTATATATCGATGTATGCGACAAGTCCGAATACAGGAGAATTGACTTCATATTACAGTTATGAAAATTCAGGGGAAATCAACATAACCAGAAAAGATGAAGGTAGTATTTATATTTTTTCAGGCACTTTTAGTGGGAAACTTAAATCCCAAGACGGTGAGGAAATAATAGAAATTGCAAACGGAAGGTTTGATATAGACCTAAATACGATACATGATTAAAAAAAAAGCAAAATGAAAAAGAGATACCTATTGCTGTTTTGGTTTGTCGTTCTCAACCTAACAGCACAAGAAGAAAGTTATACGGTAGATGATTTGTTATACAACGGTATTAGTGCAAGTGCCAAAAGTGCCGTAGAAAAAAACAGGGCAAGAATTGATCTTGCCAATGCTGTTATATTAGAGCGTAGCGGACAATTTAGCGGAATTCGAGAGTTTCATACCCAAGCCGTTCCGGCGAATAGTGCCTATTTTGAACAAGCATTGACCGATATCCATATCGCCACGAATAAGCAGCGTTTTACCGATTTTTTGGGATTGCGGCAAATGATTCCCGAAAGTGAATTGGTTACAGATCATGAGGTAAGTATCGCTATACTAAATACCGCTTATCAAACCATCAACTACAATACAGAAGATCCAACAGACCCTGCAAATGGATTTGTTTATATAGAAGGAGTCAGTTTAACACCAATGGAAGGCAAAGCGCAATTTACCAACCATCAAACGACCGTCATTGCGCCTTTAAAACAGCTTGTTAAAGGAGATAATATTAGTTTTAAATTTAGTTCGGAATTGTTGTTTTCAAACGGAAAATCAATACAAAGTCTCAATGCTGACTTAGGGGATGGAGTGTATAGAACTATTATAACGAACGGGGATTTACAAACGACAGCCATAAGTATCCCAATCACTGAGAGTTCCGATTTGGAACAGACCTATCGTATTCATTACTCAGACGGAACTACACAAATCACTAAAAGTACACTCTATGCCAGAAGTGAATCAAATCCGCCAATGAGTACACGAGCAGGCAATACAGAAGACTTTTGGCATATCTCTGCACATGCTTTTCAAGGCTATGAAGAATCAGAAGCCGTTTATGGGGCTATTGAATACAGAGTGTTTTATGCCAATGACGATAAAGTATTGAGAAAACCCGTTTTTATTTTAGACGGTTTTGACCCCGGAGACAAACGTAAAATTGAATATGCGGACTATGCGCAACCTAAAGATACTATAGACAATCCCTCTATTTATAAAAAAATGGTGTACAAAGATGAGAATAATATTGAACGAAACTTAGTTGAAGCCCTTAGAAACAAGAACTACGATGTCATCATCTGCAATTTTCCAAACTATAATAAATCTACTTCCAGAAGTGTGGAGTTTTTAATAAACAACCATCTCTATCAACAATATTCTGAATTTTTATCCATTAATATCATAGATGGCGGTGCTGATTATGTGGAACGCAATGCCTTGGCCTTTGTCAGTTTGCTACAGGAAATCAATGCACAATTGCTAACCAATGGCAGTACAGAAGAACTGGTGGTGTTGGGGCCCAGTATGGGCGCTATCATTTCACGTTATGCTTTAGCCTATATGGAAAAACAAGAAGCTGAGACCGAAGACCCAATTTGGAACCACAATACCAGGCTTTGGGTAAGTATGGACGGTCCGCATCTGGGGGCAAACATTCCTATAGGTATTCAGGCATTGCTGAATTTATTAAAAGTTAGAGGGAAAAGCGCTGCCGCAGATTCCTATAACAACAGTCTAAAATCGGTTACGGCAAAACAATTTTTAATCAACCAACATAAAGAGGCGCCAAACCATCACCAAATTGACAACGCCTATATGAATGGACGTGTGCTCGAGCAAGGCTACAACAATGAATGTGGGGCACCCTTCTATAAAAGGTTTTATAAGGCACTTTATAGCAATGGCTTACCAGGTAGTAATGGTTTTCCGATGAACCTGAGAAAAATTGCTATTGCGAACGGAGTTGTAGATGGCACAAGAACAGGAGGTGATAACGAAGAAAAATTTTATATGAAAGGGTACGCATGGAGAGATGACTTTTTGGGCTATGGACCTATGGTTGCTAAATTAGAAATTTGGAATTTACCGGCGCAAGGATATGGTAGTGCGATCATTGCAAAATACTGGCAGGCTTTTGCATCTGAATTGACGACCATAGCTACAAATTACAGTGCCCGAGGAAATTTTGATCTTTTGTCAGGTGGTTTTACGGACACTTATAAGGTCATTGAAAAGCAAACCAGAGAGGAGGGCTATCCTTTTAGAACGTTGATAAATCATAATACACACAGTTTTATTCCAACCCTTTCGGCTTTGGCTTTAAGTCAACCACAAAGAAGGTGGGACGATAACCTTATCGAAGAAACTTTATGTGATAATGGACAATTAACGCCTTTCGATAATTATTTTGTTCCAAACCGAAGAGAGGACCATATAGAATTAACTAATGAAAATGTGACTTGGTTGTTAACAGAATTGGACGGAGAGATTGCCGAACAGGAAATCCTAATCCAACAAAGAGCCAAATTGTTATATAATATCATTGTAGATTCCGGTGAAATTCATAACTATCTTTATAATAATATCCACGCAGGAATAACGAGATACTCTTATGAAGTTAAAGATGGTGGGACTGCTAATTTTAAAGCCCACAAAATTGTATTTGGTACTAATTTTAACGCAGAGAAAGGGGCTACCGTTTCTGCCAAACTTTTAGGCTCTGATTGTGAGGTTGAGATTCCCAACCCGGCGTTATTCGAAGCACCTGTTTTTCAAGAAACGGTAGCTTCTAAAGCGTTGAAGAAATCTTCAACGTCGCATCACAGAACGGCTAACTTTAATACTTCTTATCAAATATATCCAAATCCGAATTCTGGGGTTTTTTATTTTAAGGATTTTGAGGATGTCGAAAATTTAAAAATCTATAACCAAAACGGTATACTGGTTTTGGAGCGTAACAAATTATCTGGCAATGAAATAAATGCTACGCATTTAATAACAGGCAACTATATTCTTAAGTTATATTTAAAAGATGGTTCGCAGCAATCGATTCCCATGGCAATTCAGTATTGAAAGTTTAAAATAGCAGGACGTTTGTAAAATAATTGTAGAATTTCGGATTTTAAAAGTGAAATCCTTAATTTCGCAACCATAAAATCGGTACAAGTTCCTAATTACGATAAGGAATGCTGTCGGTATTAATGTAAATAAACAATGAAAGTTACAGACCATATAAAACAAGCCGAAGGGAAATCGTTGTTTTCTTTTGAAATAGTACCTCCGGTAAAAGGACAAAACATACAAAAACTCTATGATAACATAGATCCGTTAATGGAATTCAAACCTCCATTTATCGATGTCACTACTTCCAGAGAGCAGTTCGTTTATATAGAAAAAGAAAATGGCTTGCTGGAACGCAAAGTGACTAGAATGCGTCCAGGGACAGTAGGTATCTGTGCCTCTTTAAAACATAAATACGATGTAGATCCCGTTCCTCACGTGTTGTGCGGTGGGTTTACACGTGAAGAAACTGAATATGTGTTGGTAGATCTTCATTATTTAGGAATCGATAATATCGTAGCACTGCGTGGCGATGCTATGAAACATGAAAGTCAGTTCAACCCTGTAAAAGGAGGAAATAACTACGCCATTGAACTTGTACAACAAATTGCAGATTTAAACACAGGAAAGTTCTTGCATGAGACCATTGAAACACCCTATACACCTGATTTTTGTATTGGTGTGGCAGGATATCCGGAAAAGCATTTCGAATCTCCAAGCCTGGCATCAGACCTAAAAAGATTAAAAGACAAAGTAGATGCTGGTGCCGATTACGTGGTTACTCAGATGTTTTTCGACAATCAAAAATATTTTGAGTTTGTAGAAGCTGCTAAGGCTATCGGTATTAATGTACCTATTATTCCAGGAATAAAACCCATTGCTGTAGAACGTCATTTGCAAATATTACCAAAAGTATTTAGTTTGGATTTACCATTGGCCTTAGAAAAAGCGGTCTTGAATTGCAAAGGAGATAAAGCAGCCATACGTCAAGTAGGTGTCGAATGGGCAATTCAACAAAGTAAGGAATTGATTGCTGCTGGTGTGCCAACTGTACACTATTATTCTATGGGGAAATCTGACAATGTCGTTAAAATTGCTAGAGAGGTGTTTTAATTTAAGTTTTTAGTGGTGAGTTTTTAGTTTTGAATGCTTCAATACATGAGAACTACAACCATTAGATTATTCAAGAGTAATTAAACACTCAAAACTAACAAGGTGTTTTTAACAGATAAGAAACACAAATACTGTTATAAAAAAAAGTGATTTGTTTGCAGATAACGAACGCATTTATTTAACTACATTTGTAGAAGTTAAAAAAAGTATGAACTTAAAATTATATTGATATGGCATTAGAGATTACAGATGCAACATTTGAAGAAGTAGTATTGAAATCTGACAAACCCGTTTTGGTTGACTTTTGGGCAACCTGGTGTGGACCTTGTAGAATGGTAGGGCCTATCATTGAAGATATCAGCAGTGATTACGACGGAAAAGCGGTTGTTGGAAAAGTAGACGTAGATAACAACCAAGAGTTTGCTGCAAAATACGGTGTGAGAAATATTCCAACTGTGTTGTTGTTTAAAAATGGTGAGGTTGTAGACAAACAAGTGGGTGTAGCCCCTAAAACTACTTATGCTGCTAAAATAGATGCAGTGTTATAAACAACATCATTACAATTGTATAAAGCGGAAATCGAAAGGTTTCCGTTTTTTTTTGTTCTTATATGTAGGGATTGTACTAGTTTTTGAAATATTTGTTCGGTTTGGATTATTTGCTATTTGATAATTTAGCAACTGTAAAAATCTACATCATGAAGAAACATCTTTTAATTGTATTGTTTTCAGTTGCACTCGTAACCATTTCTTGTGGGCAATCATCTGATAAATTGAATCAAAGAGTTCAGTTAATTCAACAAACCTTGTCTATACCTGAATCAAAAAGTATTGCATTTGCCAAATTTGAAATTGCAAATCGGCAAGATTTTTTGGAAATGGCTAAGCAGTATAGGAATACCAAAGATTGGGCAACACAAAGGAAAAAGTTTAGTGCAGAAACTGAAAAAAGCAGTATTGCTATTTTGGGTAAAGAGAAGTTCGAGCAATGGACCAATTACCTAAAAGAACAAAAACTTTTGGCTGAACAAGCAGCAATGGCAGCAGAGATAAAAAAATACAAGCGCACCAGTCCAGAGCAACCCTATGAAGCAGCCTGGGGGGCTTTAAGACAGCACGAAATACCTAAATGGGCAGAAGATGCAAAATTTGGCGTATACGGACATTGGGGAATTTACTCGCAAATGGGCGCATGGGATTATAAGAAAAGAAATTGGGGAAATTACTATATCACCGCTTATCACGGGGTGTATTCTACCAATGAAAAGCATGAGCAGCGTGTGTTGTTTGAAGAAAAATACGGGAAGATACAGCAAGGAAATGGGTATAAGGATCTAGCAAAAGATTTTAAAGCAGAAAATTGGGATCCTGCCTATTGGGCAGATTTGGTTCAGAAATCAGGCGCTAAGTACGCTGGTATTTGTGCCGTGCACCATGACGGTTATTGTATGTGGGATAGTGATGTTACCGATTATTGCGCTGGAAAACTAGGACCCCAACGCGATTTGTACGGTGAATTTTCTAAAGAAATCCGAAAGCGAGGACTAAAGACCATTGCTTCTTTTCATCATGGAAGAACCTATAAGCATTTTCAAGGGGTACTTAGTAAATTGAAAAAAGTACCCGATTATCAAAATGTAGATTTATTAGACCCCAAGAATGATAATTTTTATTGGTTTACCGGTACAGAAGAGCGATTCACAAAGAATCGACTGGATTTAACGTTTGAATTTATTGAAAAATATGCGCCGGATGTATTGTGGTTTGATGGTGGAGGTGGAGGTTTTTCAACAGAGAAAATCTTGGCAAAGCATTTCAATACAGCCCTAAAAAACAACAAAGAAGTGTCCGTTCACAACAAAGGAAATTTTGGAGCTAATTTTGGAATCTATAGCTATGAAAATGGAGCGGGAAGACCTTCATATGTCGATTGGCCTTGGGAAGATGATACACCTTCAGCAGAAGGTTGGTGTGATTGGCAATGGGATAAAAACATTCAATATAAAAAAGCAAGGGATGTCATTGTTCGTTTGGCAGATTTGGTGTCTAGAAATGGAGGTTTGCTCTTATCGATCAATCCTAAATCGGATGGAACCTTAGACCAAGGTCAGATAGATCTCCTTTTAGGAGTAGGTGATTGGTTAGCAAAGTATGGTGAAGCTATTTATGGAACCCGTCCGTGGAAAATAATTGGAGAAGGACATATGGAGAATTTGTTCTTTACACAAACAAATCCTTTGAACGGAAAACCTTCCAGAGCTATTCAACCAAATACATCCTTGTTTACAGCTGAAGATATTCGGTATACAACAAAAGACAATAACTTGTATGCAATTGTCTTAGGAGCCCCAAAGACAAAAGTATTTACAATCAAATCCTTACATGACAAGGAGCATATTTCAACAGAAAATAAAATTAAAAGTATTGAACTGTTGGGGGTTGGGAAACTCTCTTATAGCCGAGATGCAAAAGGAATACATATCCAATTACCAAAAAACATACCTGATACCAATGCCAATGTTTTTAAAATTCAGGTGGAAGGACAATTGGAAGTAAGAAAGAATGAAGGAAAGAATAAAATTGTTCCTATGAAAACTTGATTCTTTGATGGAATTTGAACTATAAAAAAGAGGAAACAATTTTGTTTCCTCTTTTTTGTTGTTATTTGATAAGGCTAAAGTGTCCTGTTTTAAACGTCAATTCTCCATAAGAGTTGATAAGCTCAATACTGTACCAATAATCGGTTCGAGGCAGTACTTGACCGTTTATTCTTCCGTCCCAACAGTTTTCATGACTGTTCGTGGATAGAGGATTGATTCTTTTGAGCATTTTTCCATGCCTGTCAAATATTTTTATTTCTGCTTTTTGATATACTGAAGCGCGAAGTGGTCCTAAATCCACAAACCAATAATCGTCTTGAGCATCTTGATTTGGTGTAATGAATTTTGGAATGTTTAAAACTGTAATTTCCTTTTTAAATGAAGTTCCACATCCTTTCTTGTCGTTTATTGTGACTGTATGCACGCCTGGACTTACTTCATAAAATTTATTATCTTCACTAAATCCATTGTCGTCGAGTTGATATTCATAGTCGCCGTCACCACCTGCAGCCACAATAATAGAGTTCAATTCATTTCCGTCTATGATGTTGATATCCGTAAAACTTGCGGCATTGGATTCGGTTACAGTTATAGTTTTTGAAAGTGAACAGCTTCCTGAAGGCAAGGTAAAAGCTGTTACCGTATATTCGCCACCTCGATACACTGCTAAGGTGTTGTTAATACCAAGGAGCTGACCTTTGGCGGATCGCCATTCATAGCGGTAGCTGTCTTTTGGATTCTCAGCAGAGATATCTAGTCCTTGTGGATTATCAGTACACACGAGTTGAGAAGGGGTAACCTTGAATTCAGGTGACTGTTGGACTATTAGGTTGAAACTTTCCATTGCATTAACACAACCAAGTTGCGTGCTTTCTACAGGTACGAATATCTTTTGTGAATTAGCAATGTCATTCTGGAAATAATTACCAACGATTTCATTACTTCCTTGTTGTGCTTCGATTGCAGTGCGATAAAAAGAGACTACAAAATTAGAAGAAGGTAGTTTTCGTATGATTTCTTCCTTTTTAAGGTTCAACTCGAAATCACTTACAATGCCATCGTGAAGGTCGTCATCGCAACGAATCATATCGCTAATAGTTTCTATCGTAGGGATAGCGTTTACGATAATTTCAAAAGTTCTGTATGGATTTATACAGCCTGTTTTCTTGTCTTGTATGCGTACATAAATAGTCTGTTGTTCTGCAATTTCATTTGTAAACGGACTTTGTAAACTGTGTATACCAGATTTTGCATTCGCAAGACTACGATGGTAACTAACTGTGTAATCTGCAGGGTTTTTTGTACCCAACAATGCTCTAGTTTGACTGTTTAAATCAAATCCGCTAGTAAAACCATCGGCATTGTCATCACAGAGTTCAAGAGGCGCTACTTTCTGTACTTCAGGCAATGGATCTACTGTAAGTAAAACATAGGGGCCAAAGCCATAACAATCATCGTTCAAATCACTATCAATACGTACCCAAATGGATTGACTTTCAGGACTGTTACTGTTTCTGAAATTACTACTGTTTGTAATTTTATTGACTTCTTCTAGGGCGTCTTCCTGTGTTTCATAATAACTTATGGAATATGATTGGCTAGTTGGAAGTAAGGCTCTTATATCTGCTTCTACACTGCTAAAGTCAAAAGAACTAATTCCATCCATGTCATTGTTGTTGGAGTTGGAATTGCCATCTTTGTCTAAGAAGTCATCACAACTTGAGTATATGCGAATAAAAGAATCATCAATCAAAGAACGTGTTACTTCGAGTCGGAACGGGATAATATTGATACATGAAGTTGTATTCATTACACGTACCCAAACGATATCTGAACTCGGGGTTTTATTGATGTATTGATTTGGATTTTGGATAAGCGCAGTTGGGTCTAGAATTTCGGCACCCTCATAGCTGAGATAGTAAGAGATGTCATAAGCAGCAAAATCTGGCGTGATTTCATTTTCTTTTTCGAGCAGATTAAATTGAGAATAGCCATCAGTGTCATCATCGCATTGTACAAGTGTAACTTCGTTCAGTTCAGGTATAGGAAGTATGGTGATGTCTATCTCTTTAATGGTATGACAGTTGGTAGTGCTCGATGTCGATTTTACAAAATACCTACTCAATGGATTGGGTTCTACACTGTTTGAACTTAATGAATTGGTACTGTTCTCCGCATCCGCTCTACTTGGAAAAAAGGTAAGAAAGGTGTCTGCATCTGAGCTTACAAGACCCTGTAAGTTGACGGTATCTCCCAAACATATGGATGTTTTATTTACTGATAGGTTAGGAGGTTGATTAACAACTATCGTAAATTCTTGTACTTGAAAACACAAAGTTTCGAGGTCTGTGATTCTTGCGTAGTATTTTCTGGTGTTTGTAAGTCTAACTAAAGAACTTGTCAATTCGAAGGTGTCGAATTGTGCATCTGAATAATGGCTAAAAAATCGAATATCAAAGGCTGTGTTTATCAGTGAGTTCAAGTCGAATTCTTCATCAAAACAAATTTCTTTTGTTGGTATTTGTACTACTGGGAGTTGGTTTACGCGTACCTTAATCTCGTTGATAATACTACAACTTGTTGTTGTCGCTGTATTTGTATCGTAGGTTTTTACAAAATATGTTGTATCAAAAGTGGGGCTCAATAGCGTACTTTCTAAAGGTGAAGTAGACGCCGCAGCATCTGGTAAGCTCAAATAGTATTCGTGTCTTGTCGATGGAGTTGATTCAATCAATAAATTGATATCAATATTATCGCCAAAGCAAATTTCTCCTTCGTGAATAGTAGCGGTAGGTAACGGGTTTACCTGTATTTTCAATTCTTGAATATTGCGGCATTCTGTTGTTGTTGCTTCACTATTGTCTGTTGCTTTGATGTAGTAACTAGTGTTTTCTGTAGGGTTTACAAGTTTGCTAGGAAGCTCTGGGGTGCCAGCAACGGCTGCAGCATGAGAAGGATAGTATCGAATAGTACTAGTTTCAGAATGTTCAATTACCGTACTCAAATCGATACTTTCGCCTAAACAAATTTCGGTATCTGTAACCAATAAGTTAGGAAGTGGGTTTACCTGCACGTAGATTTCAGAAACGGCATAACAACTCGTGCTGGTAGCAGTGTCTGTATCAAGTGCTTTTACAAAATAGATGGTACTTGTGTTTGGAGAAACTAAGGTGGAAGGTAATGCTGCGGTGTCATTAAGCGCATCTGCCTCTGAGTTGTAATAGCTAAAAGCTGTATTTGTACTGCTAATTAAAGTAGTCAAATCAATAGATTCACCAATACAAATTTGAGGTTTTGTGATGTTGAGGTTTTGAACTGGGTTTACTTGAACCGTTACTTCTATAACCGTTTCGCAGCTTGTACTTTTTGTAGGGTCATTTTCTAATGCATTTACAAAATAACTAGTTGTTATTTCGGGAGCTACATTTGTTGTAGAGAGTTCCGGTGTTCCTGCCTCGGCATTTGTTCTTGTGGCAAAATAACGATAGGAAATCGTAGGTGCTGGGTTCTCTAATGTTGTAAGATCTACCGAGTCTCCTGGGCAGATTTCTACGGAGGTACTTCTCAAAGAGGGCAGAGGATTGATTGTAATCTGTATTTCATCTGAAATGAGTCCACAAGAATTCCCTGTTTTTGAGAGTACAGCCCTTAAATAAAGCTTCGTATATAAGGAAGCAATCTTTACAATCCCTAATTGGCTGCTTTTAGCGCCAGAATACATGCTGTCGTCTTGAACCTCTTTCCATTCTATCCCATCGGTGCTAATTTGCCATTGCCATTTGAGGTTCGTCGTTGGGCTATCAATGTTTAAAGTGGTGGTTTCCAATTCACATATTTCAAAGGAAGTTGTTTGATTTGTTATAGTTATTGGGGCGCTAATCCTGTAGTTGTTGTTTGGTAGCGTGTAACCACTAATTTCTGATGTGACTATACCATTGTTGTCTGTTGTTACAGTCGTGTTTCCTAAGACGCCATCGAAGTTCTGATCCATAAAACCAGCTTCGGTTACGTCATAGCAGGCGTCGTTATCTGCATCTAATTCAACAGAATTGAGTAATTGATCTCCGTCAAAATCGCCCATAACATAATTTATTATCCCATTATCAACGGTGGTTTCTATGGCGTCGAACAAGCCATTGTATCCAAATTGAGTTAAGGTGCCATCTATACGTCCATCGTTGTTTTGGTCTGCTTGGTTGGCATTGGATTCGATAAGGTCATAGATTCCGTCATTATCACTGTCCAGGTCTATATAATCATAGAGGCCGTCTGTGTCTGTGTCTGTTTGGTTGGAAGCAGATGCCGAAAAAACATCTAAAATACCATCCTTATTTGCATCTGTTAGGTCAATACTAGTGTAGGTAGTACCGAGGTTTTCTTGTAGGTCGGGAATTCCGTCGTTGTCTGAATCCAAATCAAAACTATCAGAAATAGTATCACCATCCGAATCTTTACCGATACAGAATGCAGTTAATTGTAATGTTACCTTAGTGTCTTCGCTATCGAGTCCATTTGTGCAAATGATTTCAAAAGAAGAAGTTTGATGTGCTTTGATGGCAAAGGTACCTTCACCGAAGTTCAAGCTATTTGAGTTGAGAATAAAACGTACGTCGAAAGATGAGTGTGTGGCAATTCCACTTTCATAAACACCATCATAATTGGTGTCTATCAAAAGTTGGTTGTCTCTGTTGTCTATGGTTACCGTATGGTCTACAGGCACGATTACTCGGAACGATGCTTTGTTGGTGAGTTGAGAATCGTTGGAAAGTTCAGTTTCAGCATAGCTAAGTTTTACATTTAGTGGTTGATCAAAAACCGTTTTATATTGAACAATGTTTGTGATTCCCTTGGGAACCGATAGTGTAAATCTCCCGTCGTCAGCACCTTCAAAAGGGGTAGGGGACGCTGTGTTTACTGTTTGGATACTTCCAGTGAAGTTCGTTCCATCGATAAAATTACCTGAAGAAGGCACTTGTAATAAAAAAGGGTCGTTTCCTAAAGACTCAGAGCAATTGGCAATTCCGTCATTATCAATATCTAAATCGATATTGTCAGGTATACCATCTTCATCATAATCGTTTGGACAGTGACTTACAGGAATTACGTCAGATCTTAGTTTTTTATTACTACAATATATGGCACCTTCAACTTTGTAATATCCTGGAGTTGATGGTTTGAATGTGTGTCCAGTTTCTCCGGGAATTTCGTTACCATCTTTAAACCATTGGAAGGCGTCATAGGAGGTAATTGTGCTCATGCCAAGCGTAACGTTAGGAAGGCAAAACTTATCTGCATCGATTCCTGCCTGAAAATGTACCTCAGGTCTATAGGAAAATCCGGAATAGTAACCGCCAAAAGTTGCGGCATTGTTAGATCCGAAAGCGGCAACATATACTTGACTGTCCGATGAGATAGATACATTTCCTGTCAGACCTTCAATCATATAAGTAACAAAACCTGTGTTGCCTGTTACAGCACTAGGGCCTGTTATAGTGTAGGTTCCTCCTAAACTTGCTATTGGTGTGTCGTTTATAAGTATCTGTGCGTTCAATTGCGCAAGAATTGTAATACCTCCAGTAAACGTTTTACTACCAATTTTTCCAATATGGGGAATGTTGTTTACGATATTTGGTGTTTCACAGTTTAATGGCGGAACAAAAAACAGCCCAACATTGGCGGGTTTGTCTGTACCTCCAACAGCTTGGTAGGCATAAACTGCTTTGTCTGCTCTTACATACATATTTGCCCCTTTGTTCCCGCCATTGTATTGATTCCCCTCAATAGAGACATACTCACCGGCATTTATAGTGGCATACGGGGTGAAAATACCATTAACATAAACATTGGTATTGTCTTCATGGGCAATAATAATGGCATTTTCCATTTCATTGGTTCCGTAGCCTCTTGTAAAAATATAGTCGGTACCTATTTTTTCTACTGGGGCAATTTGATCGACACCATAATCTCTTTGTGATGCAGTTGATTCTGCTGAAGAACCACTTGTAGATCCACAATTTACTGCAATGTCTTTATTAGATTCAATAAGCGCGCCTAGTAATCCATCATTGTTAGCGGCATTCGTGTTTTCGACTTTTGTAGCAAGAATATATGTTTCTCCAGTGTTCAAGCTAATGGTGACATCGGCATCGCTGTTTCCGTTTATGTAGGAAGTACCTGGGTCTATATCGCTAATGGTAACGCTAGTGTTGTTTTCAGTGGCCATTATGGAAATGAAGTTTAGAGAGGCAGTAGGGAAACTAGGATTGTTAAAAGTTCCTGCCCTAAACGTTTTTCCAATACCCGCCAGTCCTTTACTAATTAAGGCGCCCGCTTGAAGTCCGTTTCCAGTATTCATTTTGACGGTTACATAGATCAGGTCATCAGCTACAATACGATAGCCCTTGTTGTTTAAAACTTTGTAAGTGTTATTCTCAGGAGTGAATAATTGTGAATCGTTGGAGTTTCCTATATCGTGGATATATGGAGTTGTTCGTGTTGCACTAGCGTTAATGGTAGTACCTCCAATTTCGATAATTTTAAAGTTTACAGCACTGTCACTTGGTGTTGAAATGTATAGGTATTGATCCTGTGGTGTGGATATTCCAGAAACATCTGCTCTATATGTTAGTGGTGGAATGTAATGGGTCTTACTAAATTGTGCGTGTGTTTTTAATGCATAGCACAGCATAAAAACACAAATACTGAGGTACTTGGTTTGTCTTCGTTTCATCTTTCTAGGGGGGTAAAAGAAAAATTTCTTCCTATAAGTTTATATGTCTTATTCTAAAACGGTTGAACTGTTTGTTTAGTATTTATACAATTGCTTTTGAAGTGTGTAGGAATGGTAGTAACTAAGGTTTTTTGATTAGCTTATGACTTTAAGCAAGTGAATGTAAGTTGTTTTAATTCAGGTGATTAATGGTTTTAGTAAGGCAGTCGCTCTGGCTATAAGGAATAGAGCGACTGCAGTAAGATACTTAACAACAGTTAAGAGTTGTTTTGCGTAAAAAATTATCGAAGTAAACTAAAATGGCCTGATCTTACTATAGTCTGTCCATTAGATTTACGAAGTTCTAAACTAAACCAATAATCTGTTTTTGGCAGCACTACACCTTTGTGGGTACCATCCCATGAATTCTTCGAAGCATCGTCAGATAGGGCATTCAATATTTTCAATAAGTTGCCATAGCGATCAAATATTTTAATCTCAGCTTTTTCATAGCCAATCGACTTATCTGGGCCCAATTCAAGTTTCCAAACATCTCTGTCATCATCTCCATCTGGACTCATAAATTTTTGGAATGTCAACACTGTTATGTTGATGTATGAATCATCGCCACAACCATTTTTGTCATTTACTGTAATGGTGTGCAGTCCAGACGGTACATTGCTAAGGATATTACTGTCTGTAAACGCTTCAGAGTCGAGTTGGTATTCGTAGTCTCCTTCACCGCTAACAATTACTTCTATAGTACCTACATCATTTCCGTCGTTTACAATAATATCGATAACAGTAGGTGCATTGGATTCTTCAACCTTGATTTGTCTAGTGAAAGTACAACTACTTGTTGAAGGAATTGAAGCGGTTACTGTATAGGTTCCTTTTTCAAAGACTTTTAAATTAGCTTCTTCCCCTAGAGTATGTCCAGTTGCATCTGTCCAAATATAATTGAATTCACCTGTGGCGTCTGCAACTGTCAGGTCTAAACCATCTGGGTTATCTGTACAGACGATTTGTTCCTCAATAACGGCAAAACTAGGAATCTCATGAACAATCAAGTCAAAAGATTCGCTACTGTTAACACAATCTGTTTCTGTGTTTTCTATACGAACATAGATAGTTTGTAAGAACGGAGATTCATTCGTTTAAGTATCGTCAGTAATTTGATTCGTATCGCTGGCAGCATCTGTTGCTGTTCTGTAAAAACGGATATCGAAATTATTGCTTGCTTGCGTTTGAAGTACTGATAAGCGTTTTGAAGCGAGGTCGAAACTAGACACAAATCCATCGGCAACCTCGTCATCGCAGACTTCCATGTTTTCCATAGCAGGAATAACGGGAAGCGGGTTTGTTATCAGTTCGAAGGTGCTGTGCGGATTGCTACATCCAGTGATGGTGTTTTCAACGCGAACATAGATAGTTTCGCTGTTAGCTACCGTACTGGTGTAGGGAGAACTTAATGCAGAAGTCCCAGAAAGTGCCTCTGTAAAGGATTGATGGAAGCTTACTGTATGTTCGGCACTGTTTAAGGTGCCTAATATGCTAGGGATTTGACTGTCTAAATCGAATCCTGCTACAAGGCCGTCTGTATCGTCGTCACAAAGTTCTAAATTCTCTGTTTGCTCAGGTAATGGAATAGTTTCTACTTCTAATGAAATATGTGGTCCTAGGCCATAACAAGCATTGTTAATGTCGCTATCAATACGAACCCAAATTGCTTGGTTAAATGGACTTTCGTTGTTTCTATGGTGGCTAATGTCGTCTATCCTGTTTTTCTCCGCTAGTGCATCATCTTGGTTGGTATAGTAAGTGATACTATAGGACTGTCCACTAGGAAGTAAGTTTAACAATTCGTTTTCAGCTTGGCTAAAATCAAAATAGCTAATACCGTCTTGGTCGTCGTTATCGTTGCTGTCATTTCCTTCGAAGTCTAAGTAATCATCGCAGGCGGTAAAGCTAGTGACGAATGTATTGTCTATGCTAGAAATCGTAACCTCTAAGGTAACTTCTGTGATACTTACACAGGTGTTTGAATTGGCAACACGTACCCAAACGACATCGGAGTTGTATTCACGGTTAATATAGTTAGTAGGGTCAATAATTACTTTTGCCGGGTCTAGGTTTTCAGCACCTAACTCTGATATATAATAAGTGAACTCCAAATCGGCATGTCCTGCATTTATTTCATTTTCTTTTACGCGTAGGTTAAAGGCCGTAAAACCGTCTCCGTCGTCATCACATTGCACAATTGTAACCGGTTCCAATTGAGGTAGCGGAAGTACAGTAACAAATATTTCATCTATTGTAAAACAACCTGCGTTTGAGGTAGTTCTTACAAAATAGCTAGTGTCAATAATAGGGTTTACGAGGGTTGAACTCATCGCGTTGTCGTTTGCTTCTGCATCCGCGTGGCTATTGAAATATAACGCAGTAGTATTGGGTTCGAGCGTTACCAAACTGCTCAGTTCGATAGTTGCATCAAAACACATTTCTCCTAAAACAATTGTAGGGTTTGGAACTGGGTTAACAGCAATAGTCAAGGGTTCAATAACAAAACAATTTGTTAGCGCATCTCGAACTCTAATATAGTAGGTTTTAGTTTCTGTTGGAATTATATTTGTATCAGTAATTTCTGAATTTTGTTCGTTCGCGTCTTCTAGACTCGAATAAACGACATATGGATATGTCGTGTTTATTTGATCGGTGAGTTCAATCGAATCACCAAAACAAATTTCAGTATTGGTAAGTGCTACAATTGGCAAGGGATTTACTTGTATCTGAATTTCATTGATAACGGTACAACTCGTAGTGGTGGCAGGGTTGGTGTCGGTCGTAAGCACATATACACTTGTGCTTGTTCCTGGGCTTATGGTTGTACTGTTCAATTCTGAAGTACCTGCCTGTGCATCTGCTTCTGTGGTGAAATACTGGTTGCTTGTATGTTCCTGGGTATTCACTAAACTGGTCAAATCAACAGTGTTACCAGAACAAATTTCGGTGTTTATTGTTGATACGATTGGTAATGGGTTTACCTGTACCGTCAATTCCTTTATGTCTTCGCAACTGTAGTAGTTGCTGCGTCTGTAGCAATTGCTTTTATGTAATAGGTGGTTGTTACATTAGGGCTTACCAAAGTAGTGATAAGTCCTGTAGAACCATCTACTGCGGCTTGGTACGAATCGTGATAGGAGATAGTTGTATTTATTCCTGAAGTAATAAGTGTACTTAATTCTATGTCATCTCCAGCACAAATTTGAATGTCTGTTGTACTTAGGCTAGGTAGTGAGTTTACTTGCACTTTTAATTCTTCAATAGTCGTACAACTCGTACTGGTTGTTGGGTCTGTATCCGTAGCTTTTACAAAATAAGTTGCCGTTACAGTAGGCGTTAGTGAAGTGACAAATAGTTCTGAGGTTCCTAGTGTTGCATCTGCTAATGTTGCGAAATACTGTATAGAAGTAAGAGGGGCTTGTGTTACTAAGGTTGTGAGTTCAATAGATTCTCCAATACAAATTTGAGTATCCGAAGTAGTTAAGGCAGGTAATGCGTTTACAGTGATATGAACTTCGTTAATAACCTTACAGCTTGTAGTTGTGTCTGTGTTGTTGTCTGTAGAAACAATATAGTAAGTAGTGTCGCCTAAAGGGGAGACAAAAGAGTTATTCAATACTGGTGTGCCTGCTTCCGCGTTTTCTTGAGAAGTAAAATAGGTGTTGACCACATTTGTGCTAGTTGAAATAAGATCGGAAAGTTCTACACTGTCTCCAAAACAGATTTCTGTATCGGTAGGTGTGGCGATTGGCAATGGGTTGACTTGAACAGTCAACGGCACAATATTGGAACAAACGGTACTCGTTACCGGAGCATTGTCTGTTGCTAGGATATAATATATTGTTGTGTTAGTAGGAGAAACTGTGGTTGAGATCAATTCGTTTGTACCTGCGATTGCGGATGCTTCAGAGTCAAAATATTGTATGTTATTGGTTGCTTCTGTGGCAATTAGTGTACTTAAGTCTATGGTATCACCAAAACAAATTTGTGTGTCTGTTGTGCTAACAAATGGCAGAGGGTTTACCTGGATTTGAATTTCCTTAATTTGATCGCAACTTGTGGTTGTTGCAGGATTAGTATCTATTGCTTTTACAAAGTAGCTGGTGTTTTCTGTAGGAGTTACAGTGGAAACAAATAATTCTGAACTTCCTAGAGTTGCGTCTGCCAAACTCGTATAGAAACGAACGGATGTGTCGGCTTCTACAGTAGTCAAATCGTTCAAATCAATAGATGTACTTATACATATTTCAGCGTTAGTAGTGTCTAGAACTGGTAACGGGTTTACCGTAATGATGATTTCTTCGACGGTCGTACAGGTCGGACTTAATTCGGTACTTTTGGAAGAGGCTACTACAAAATAGCTTGTCGTACTTGTTGGGCTTATTACTAAAGTTTCCAATTCAGGTGTGCCATTAAGCGCGTCAGCCATGCTAGCAAAGAAATTTAAAGTAGCTGTTGGTGCGGTAGATGCCAAAGCTGCTAAGTCGGTACTATTTCCAATACATATTTCTGTATTTGAAATACTAAGAATAGGTAATGCATTTACGGTAAGTGTTACTTCATCGGATATCTGATTACAGCTATTCCCAATTTTGGAAAGTACAGCTCTATAGCTATTGCCGTTTAGGTTGACAGGTGCATTGCTGATTGTTAAATTTGGACTTGTTTCACCACTGTGGTTGGGCAAAGCAACAATGTCCATCCATGTAAAGCCATCGGCACTAAATTGCCATTGCCAAGAAACATTAGTGGTGCTTGTTGAAGCGCTAAAAGTAATATTTTCATTTTCGCAAATATCAGCAGTATTCGGTTGGTTGTCAATTTGAATAGGTGCAGCTATTGTATAGTTTCCATGTGGTGGCGTATATCCATCCGTACCACTAGTTACAACGCCTGATGGACTTATTGAAAAAGGAGCTGCTCCCAAATACCCGTCGCCATTTGCATCGGTAAAACCGGCTTCAAAGACATCGAAACAAAGGTCGTTGTCACTATCTATCTCGGTTGAATTTGGAAAAGTGTCTGCATCTGTGTCTGCAATTGTGTAATTAATTTCCCCTGAATCAGTAGCGGTTTCGACGATGTCTAATAATCCATTGCTGCCAAAATCCCCAGGAGTTCCATCGGTGACTCCATCTGTATTTACGTCTGGTGCGTTGGAATTGGATTCGATGAGATCATAAATTCCGTCGTTGTCACTGTCTAAATCTAAAAAGTCTAAAATGCCATCAGTATCCGTGTCGACAGGAATGGTTAGGGTAGTAAAGTAATCGTACATGCCATCACCATTAAGATCGGTAGAGTCAACCGTGTTTAATATAATACCAGCACCTTCTGTTCTGTCTGGGATACCATCATTGTCTGAATCCAGGTCAAAATGATCTAAGATGCCATCACCGTCAGAATCACGACCAATACAATTTGCCATTAGGTGAAAACTAACTTTATTGTCTAAGTCGTCTGTATTGTTCTGGTAGGAAATTTTAAAAGAGTTTACCTGATGTGCATTGATAGAGAAAGTTCCCTCGCCAAAGTTTAAGGCTGTTGCATTTAAAACAAAACGCAAATCGAAGGAAGAGAAACTAGTAACACCACTTTCGTAAATACCATCGTAATTGGTGTCAATTAACAATTGATTGTCAGGATTGTAAACCGTTACTGTGTTTTCAAAAGGAACGGTTACGGTAAAAATTTCGTTATTGGTAATCAGTGCATCATTTACCAAGGCTGCTGTAGGGTAAGACAGCTTAACATTTAGCGGTTTGTTAAAAGTAGTTTCATAGGATACTATATTTTTAGTTCCTGCCGGTACGCTCAATACGAAACGTCCGTCGTTGGCACCAATAAAAGGATTTGCTGCAGAGGTGCTTTCAGTGGTTACCGCTCCTGAAAATTGGTATTCTCCTCCAAGAAATGAGCCGTTAGAAGGGTTCAATAGCTCGAAATCATAACCACCTAAGGATTCTGTACAATCTGGTATCCCATCATTGTCATTGTCTATGTCGATAGCGTTTACAATGCCGTCGCCGTCGTAGTCGTCAGGACAATTACTTACTGGAATGTCATCTGAAAGCAAGGAAAAAGCGCTACACAATATGGTCCCTTCCACCTGGTAATTTCCCGGTTCAGTGGGTTGAAAGCTAATGGTGTTTGCTCCGGGAATTATTTCTCCATTTTTATACCATTGGTAGGTGTCGTAGGAGGTAATGGCGTTTAAGTTTAACGTAATATTAGGTAAACAATTTCCTTGGCTGTCGACTCCGGTATCGTAAAACACCTCGGGTTTAAAAGGAAATCCTGAATAATAACCTCCAAAAGCTGCAGATCCATTATTTCCAAAAGCTGCTACATATACTTGATTATCAGAAACCACACTAACGTTTCCACTAAGTCCTTCTATAAAATAAGTAACAAATTCGGTATTGCCAGCAACTGCAGAAGGGCCAATTACTGAAATTCCACCGCCTAAAGCACCAACATCGATGTCGTTTATTTTTAAACTAGCTCCGGTTTCAGCCAAAACGCTCATGCCTCCTGTGTAGTTTGTGTTTCCAATTTCCTGGATGGCAGGGATGTTATCTACGGTGTTCGGGGTTTCGCAGTTTAATGGAGGAACAAAAAACAGTCCTTGATTGGCACCCGCTTCACGACCTCCTACAGCTTGATAGGCATATACAGGTTTGGAGGTTCTGATGTACATATTTGCCCCTTTACTAGACATACTGAAGTTATTACCTTCAACCGAATAATATTCTCCAGCATCAACAGTTTCTATGGCTGTGTTGCTTCCATTGACAAAAATATCAGTTCCATCTTCATGTGCTACGATAATTGGGTTTTCAATATCGTCTGTTCCAAAAGCTCGTGTAAAAATGTATTCTTCTCCCACTAGTTCTACTGGTACAATTTGATCAAAGCCATAATCACGACCTCCGTCCTCGTTGGTGTTAGAACCATTCGCGGATCCGCAATTGACAGCTATGGACTTATTGGAGCTAATAAGTGTACCAATTAGTGCATCTCTGTTGGCGGGCATGCTGTTGCCGTCTATTTTTACAGCGAGTATGTAGCTTTCTCCGTTGTTGAGGTTTATGGTGAAGTCGTCACTTCCGCTGTTGCTAAGGTCATTGATGTATTGGATTCCAGGACCCAGATCACTTATAGTAACTTCAGTATTGTTTTCTGTCGCCAGCACGGAGATAAATGAGAGAGAGGATACTGGTTGACGAATATTGTCAAAGGCACCTGCTCTAAATTCTTTTCCTAGTCCTGCAAGCCCTTTACTTACTAAGGCTCCGGCTTGTGCACCACCACCGCCATTCATTTTTACGGTAACATATACCAGATCGTCTGCTTCAACAATATATCCCTTGTCATTATGAACCCTATTGGATTCAGAGTTGGGAATGAACAATCGGGTGTTGATACCTGTTCCTATAGTATGTCTGTATGGAGTCGATTTAGAAGCGGTTACATTTATCACACTTCCGCCAATTTGAATAATTTTTATATTTACTGGAGTGGTACTCGGTGTTGAAATATAGAGGTACTGGTCTACCGGCAAGCCATTGGTAGTTTCATGACTGGTTAATGGAGGTATATAATGCGTCTTGCTAAACTGCGCATGCATTTTTAGGCTCAGCAATAAAATGACTAAGCACATGTATACTTTTCGGGGGGTATTACTTAACATATATATATCCGGGGGGACTTTATTATTCAATGGTTACCTACTAAAAACGAACAAAATAAGTCTTTAGTATTGTAGGGCAAAAATAGTTAAAAAAATCGGATAATTCTCTTAGAAAGAGATAGATTCCTCCTTTTTTATGTTAAATTTGTAGTGTCAAAACATAGGATAAATTGTATGGATAAAAAATTAATATCAAGGAAAAAGCCTAGTTTTCCAATAAGTGGAAAGTTGCAAAAATATTTGACAAAATACAGTCGAAACGTGGTGATGCCCGTTTTTTACGACGATTTGCTGCGCTATTCTGGTGCTGTTGAGGTGTATGATAAATCTGGAAAGGATACCTTGTGGATACGAGTGTATTATCCAGAATTTGAGCGCAATGAGATTGATTTAAGTCTTAAGAAAATATATGCAATTCTCCATGCCGACGGTAGTGATGAGTCAATTCCTTTTTTAAATGTCGATGCCATAGACTACTGTACTTTCGGGAATTCAAAACCGTTTCGTGTTAAGATTCGAAATATTTTGAATGACAATTATATGTACATGTATATAAAAAGAGCAGATGCTTCTAGAGTGTTTGGTTTGGAATTGGAACATTTGCTCTCTCCAGATCGTATCAACTTTCTAGTCTATAAAGATACTTTGGTAGAGGAGCATATTCAAGGGATACCAGGCGATGTTTTTATGAATTCTGGTTATAAGCATTTTTCTTCTAGAGATCAGAAGCAGTTGTCTAAAGAATTTGTAAAGTTTAATGAGCGCTGTATCATTCGTTTGTTAGGTGATATGCGTTCTTATAATTATGTAATTGTCCCAACACATGATTTTGACCAGGTGCAATATAGAATTCGCGCGATTGATTTTGATCAGCAGTGTTATGAAGGTGCTTTTAAAGTGTATATGCCTCAGTTTTTAAAAGAAAACAAGCTGTTTGTAGATATGGTAGGGGAGAATCTACAAGAAGCTTCCATCAATCAATATAAAATTGAAGAGCGCTCCGCAATTTCAAAACGAATTATTAGAGTGCATGACAGGGTTTTGGCTTTGTTAGAGTGTATGTCTGAAGATGCTATTTCGACTCCTGAAAAAGTAGAAACGTTAAGAAAAGACCTGTTGGAATACACCAAAGATGTAAAATTTAAAAAATGTGACAGTATGGGAGCTCTTTTAAAGGTCGCTTTTGATTTCGTTGTAAGGAACTATGAGAATGTCAATCAATATGTGATTCACTAGGAGGTGAAGTAACGTGTAATTAGTATATAGTACTCAGTAAAATGTCTTTTCTGAAACTAGAGAGGGAAAGACATTGGTGTCTAGTAATTGTCAAAATCGATATCATCAATATTTTCCATACTTCCAAAATCATCTACGGCTCCAAATTCATCTAGACCGTATGGATCATTGCTTTCTTCTTTTGTGGCTTTGAATTCTTTTTCGGGTGCTTCTTCAGGAACATTACCAATGGATAATACTAACTTTGGAAGCGCTCCGTCTATCGTTTCTGAAACCTCAATCAATTCGACGAAAAAGGTCCACATTTGTAAAAAATCATATACGTAAATTAATTTTTCACCAATGTCTTCAATGTTTTGATCGATACTTGTGGTTGCCATAGCTAAGGCATTCGGACTTTCATCCATCGAAATCAATGGGATTTCTTCCCCCTGATTCCAGTCGTCATCCGTTCTGTAAAAGGAGGCCATTTGCTGTCCGTTAAACCCAAATACCTGTGCAATCGTATTGTGAAGGTCTTCTAAAGTTTTAGATCCTTCGATAGCAATTGTTCTGATAACATCTTGCTTTACGTCCAGTACTACTCTAATTTTAAAGACCATAATTTATACGTTTTTAAGTTTTACAAAATTAATCTTTACAGAAACAGCAATCAAGATTTTTAGAGGATTATTTTTTGTTAAAGATGATTGTTTGTAATGTGTTGATAATAAAAGGGTTGTGTTGAAGGTCTGTGGATTGGAGTATATGCTGTCTGATAGAGAGGTAAAACGAGAAATTTTAGTGAAAGAGAATGGGGTGGATTGCCTAGGAAATTGTATTTTTAAAGCCAAAATAAAAACAATGGATACGTCAAAGCTCTTAAAGATTATCAATGCCGTGAGGAAAAATACATTGATGGAAACCTTAAAGATTACCTATACAGATGTAGGCTCCGATTTTTTAGAGGCAACCATGCCTGTAAGTCCAGAAGTACATCAGCCCATGGGGTTGTTACACGGTGGTGCTACGGCCGCTTTGGCGGAGAGTGTTGGTAGTGCAGCTTCTCATATGCTTATTGATAATGATGCTTTTCAAGTGAGAGGAATAGAAATTACTGCAAATCATTTAAAAAGCGTTTCTTCGGGTAATGTAATCGCAAGAGCGTGTATTTTGCACAAAGGAAAAACAACACATCTCTGGAAAATAGAAGTGAGAGATGAACAAGGAGATTTGATTTCTTTTTGTAAGTTGACGAATATTGTTTTACCCAAATCAAATAAATAACAAGTCCTCGATTGATACCTATTTCCACTTTATTAGATTCCATAGAAGAAGCGTATACAAACCAATTACCATTTGTTGCTTTTCAAGAACCAAATACTTCTTTGGTGACCGCTTATTTTCAAAACAATGATCAACTACATTTTGTGAAGGATTATAGTGAACAAGGATTTGTGTTTGCTCCTTTTGAAGTGGGGAAACCTTCCGTTTTGATTCCTTTAGGGAATGAATTGCAAGCAAAACATTCATTTGAGATTAAGAATGTATCGAGCGGGAAAGCATACCAAGAAGATCCGAAAGCCAAAACAAATCACGTTGAGTTTGTAGAGAAAGCGAAGTCCTTTTTAGAAAAAAAGTCCGTTTCAAAAGTAGTAATTGCTAGAAAGAAAGACATTGTGTGTAATTCTTTTGACATGCGATCTGCTTTTGAGAAATTACTCGGAAGCTATCCATCGGCAACTAATTATGTTTGGTTTCATCCAAAAGTTGGTTTGTGGATGGGGGCGACTCCAGAAATCTTATTAAAGGTGGAGAACCAGTCGTTCACTACCATGGCGTTGGCTGGTACTCAGGTTTATGAAGGGGTAGCCGATGTCAAATGGAAGCCAAAGGAATTAGAGGAGCAACAAATGGTGACCGATTATGTGCTTGATAAACTTAAGAAACACACAGTATCATTACAGCATTCTGAGGTGTATACCGTGAAAGCAGGGAATCTATTGCATTTGCGTACAGATATTCAAGGAGAAGTTTCGTCTAAGGATGGGGTCATGGAGCTATTGAATATTGTGCACCCAACACCAGCAGTATGTGGGTTTCCAACAGAGATAGCTAAAGAATTTATAGTAGAGAATGAGGACTTTAATCGCTCTTATTATACAGGCTTTTTAGGTGCTTTAAATGTCAACTCAAAAACAGTTTTGTACGTGAACCTTCGATGTATGGAGCGCTTGTCGTCAAATATAATTCGTTTGTATATTGGTGGTGGAATTACCGCAAAGAGCGTGGCGTTGCAAGAATGGGAGGAAACTGTATCGAAATGTAAAACAATGGAACAGGTCTTGTTTTAGCTGTGTTTTTTTTGAAGATATTTTACTGAAGCGCGAATCAGTTTATTTAAGGTTGGCATGTCTATATGAGAAAGGTCTTTAATATACAGGCAAGATTTACCAGTTGTGTACCTTCCTAAGTTGGACATTAATTCTTTGTGTTTTTCAAAACCACTCATAATGTACAGGGTGAGTGCCGATTTTCGAGGTGAAAAACCAGTTAGCATAAAGTCACCTTCACGACCACTTTCGTATTTGTAATGATAGGTTCCAAAACCAACAATACTCGGTCCCCATAAAACAGGAGGTGCTTTTGTGATTTTTTGCATTAATTGAAGCACTTTTAGGCAGTCTTCTTTCCGCTTTTTTGGGGTTACATTGTCTAAATATTCAGAAACATTTTTGGTGGTTGGAACCGTTTTCATCGGGATGTTTTATTCTTTGAGAACTTTCAAGTTTAACTAGTCTAATATACGTGAATTATTTGTAATTTTACGGCCTAATAACAAGATAGATTTTTGCAGTCTGTCTAGATTCTATTTGAAAAATTGTCGAACCCACAGATGAAATACCCTAAGAATGAATTGGCGCAAATGGTCATTGCTTCTTGCGTTGCTTATGGTGTTGAGGAAGTGGTCATATCTCCTGGGTCGAGAAATGCACCATTGACAATTGGTTTTTCTTCACATCCAGATGTTGAGGCTTATAGTATAGTAGATGAGCGTAGTGCGGGGTTTGTAGCTTTGGGAATTGCCCAGCAGAAAAGAAAGCCAGTAGCACTTGTTTGTACCTCGGGGTCTGCTTTGTTGAACTATTATCCTGCCATTGCAGAAGCTTATTATAGCAATATTCCGCTCGTGGTACTTTCGGCAGATAGACCAGCGCATTTAATTGATATTGGAGATGGACAAACGATTCGACAACCCCATGTGTTTGAAAAGCATATTGAATATACTACAAACTTGCCAGCCAATGCTATAAAGGAAAGTGCCTTGCAGTTAAAGGAAGCATTGGAAACGGCTATTTTGCAAAGAGGTCCGGTACATTTGAATATACCATTCGACGAGCCTTTGTATGAAGGCGTACCAGATATGATGACACTGCCAAAATACGAGTTGCCAGATGCAAGCCAACCCTGGGAAAGTGAGACGCCCCTGGAGGTAGCGTTTTTAGAAAAATTTGCAGATATATGGAATGCTTCGGTAAAGAAAATTGTACTAGTTGGGACTAGTTTTCCGGATGATTTGTTAAAAAAACAGTTAGATCATTTGGTAAAGGATCCCTCCGTGTTGGTTTTGGTGGAGACCACATCTAATTACTCGAATCAAAATGCAATACATGCTATTGATCAATTGCTTTTTCCATTAAGTCACGAGGAGTTTCGAGGATTACAGCCTGAAATTTTAATAACCTTAGGAGGATTTGTGGTTTCCAAGAAAATAAAACAATTCTTAAGAGCTTATAAACCAATAGAACATTGGCATATCGACGCAAAAGTTTCACTGGATACTTTTCATTGTATGACGCAACACTTTAAGCTTTCGCCTCAATTGTTTTTTAGTCAGTTTTTCTTTTTGAGTAGCGCTAAGGTAAGTACTTTTCAAGAAAAATGGATTCAAGAGAAAAATAGGAGAAGAGAAAATCATAGCTCATTTTTGAATGGTTTGAATTTTTGCGATTTAAAAGTGCATGAGCAAGTGTTAAAGGCGTTGCCAGACGCGATAAATTTACAACTGGGCAATAGCTCTATTGTTAGGTACACGCAATTGTTTGATATAAAGTCTACGGTAGCGGTTTTTTGCAATCGAGGAACAAGTGGAATTGATGGAAGCACATCTACAGCAATTGGTGCAGCTATGACTTCGGAAAAACAAACCGTATTTATTACTGGGGATATTAGTTTTTTTTACGACAGCAATGCATTTTGGAATCGATATATTCCGAATAATTTTAGGGTAATTTTGGTAAACAACGACGGAGGTGGTATCTTTAAGTTTATTCCTGGTCCGTCTTCAACAGATGCTTTGGACTATTTTGAAACACCCCATGGCCTAAACGCTAGTCAGCTTTGCGATATGTATGGGGTCGATTATAAGAAAGTGAATTCGTTAGTTTCTTTGCAGGTGGCTTTAGAAGGTTTTTTTGAGGAAAGTAACCAACCTAAGTTGTTAGAAATACAAACACCCTCCAACATAAATGATACATTATTGAAGCAGTATTTTTCAAGTTTGTAGTGATGAATTGGAAGGTTAATTAAGATAATAGTAAAAATAAATTAGTACATATATGGACTTGGAAATAGGAGAGAAAGTAGATTTAGTTGTAGGTAGGTTTACGAACGTTGGAATTAGTGTGCTGGTTGATGGCGAATATGAAGGTATGCTTTATAAAAATGAGATTTACCAAAAAGTTCGTGAGGGTCAGAAGCTAACAGGTTATGTTAAATTTATTCGTGAAGATGGAAAGATTGATATCTCCTTGCAACCCATAGGTTTTTTAAATAAAATAGGTGAGAACGAAAGCTATATTCTCGACAAATTAAAAGCTGAAGAATCAGGGTTTTTACAGTTAAATGATAAAAGCAGTCCAGAGGATATAAAGTACCATATGAAGATGAGTAAAAAATCTTTTAAAAGTGCTATTGGAGGTTTGTATAAGGCTAAATTGATTGTGATTTCGAGTGATGGTATTCATTTAGCGAACAAAGAGCGTTGATTATTTATATTGTGCATACAAACTTGTTTCTATAAGTTTATGCTTTTTCATAGTTTTTTCTCGTTAACTTTAACGTGCTATGAAAAAACTTTGGAACTTTGTTCCTAGCCATATTTTGTTGTGGTATGCATTAGGAGTCTTATTTCAGTTTCAGTGGTCGATTGGAGTACCACTGTTTCATACGTTGTTTTTGTGTTTCGTTTTATTAATTTTTTTCCAATACGTATGGAAGTCCTATTTACTAATTGGATTTATTGCATTTTTACTTGGTATCCAAGCAATTTGTAAGCAACAAAGTCGCTTTAATGTTGATTCAGAGCATGAGAATTTAGTAGTAATCATAGACAGGGTGCTTAAGTCTTCGATGCATAGTGAGCGCTACTATGCTGAATTGCGACCGAAACAAGCTAACGGTATTTCGAAGCGAATTTTGTTTAGTGTAGAAAAAGATAGTACTCGCGGTAGGTTCGAAATAGGCGATGTGCTTTTAGTTCGAGGAAGTCCTAAGGAAACCGAGGCAGCTAAGAATCCATATGGCTTTGACTACAAAGCTTATTTGAAAACCAAAAGAATTGAAACGCAATTATACATAAGAAAAGGGGGGTGCTTACAAGTTTCTGCACCTGTTTTTTCTATAATGCGAATGGCTTCGAGGCTACGCGCAACACTTGTTGAAGACTTACAAAACACAATTGAAGATGTTGAGGTGTGGTCGGTGACTGTAGCTATATTGTTGGGCGATCGACGATTTGTTTCTAAAGACAACATGGCTAACTTTAGCAATGCTGGGATCATTCATTTGTTGGCAGTGTCTGGTTTGCATGTCGGGATCTTTAATTATCTACTTTTTTTAATTTTCAAACCCTTAGAATTATTCTTTAGAAAGAAGTGGGTCAGTTTGTTGTTTGTACTAATTGGTTTGTGGGTTTTTGCCTTTGTTGCAGGGCTTTCTGCATCCGTAGTACGGGCCGTAACGATGTTCTCTTTTGTGTCTGTGGGGATGTTTATGAAGCAGCTCGTGCCCATTGGTTTTTCATTGGTTAGTTCAGCATTGCTATTGTTGTTGTTTGATCCGTACCTCTTGTTTGATCTCGGGTTTCAAATGAGTTATCTAGCGGTGATATCCATTGTTGTTTTACAACCGCTTATCTATGGTTTTTGGAAGCCAAAGTATAAGGTGGCTCGGTATTTTTGGAGTTTGGCAACGGTTTCTTTGGCCGCTCAAATGGGAGTGTTGCCTCTTAGCTTGTATTATTTTCACCAGTTTCCCATATTGTTTTTAGTCTCAAATTTGTTGGTGATTCCTTGTATCGGAATCTTATTGGTTACTGGTGTTGTTGTGCTTGTTTGGAGTGTACTTGGAGGTGGTGACTCTCCAATTGTCAGTATTTATGAATTTGTCGTTCGTAAACTAAACCAATATGTTACATGGGTTGGAGAGAAAGAGATTTTTGTGTCGAAAAATATCTATTTCTCTGAGGCAATGATGGTTACAAGTTATTTTGTCTTGATTGCAATCCTAATGGGAGTGTATACGCGACGTGTAAAATACATTTACTTAGTGCTTAGTACGGTGCTATTATTTCAATTGGTTTGTTTGTATGAAAAATCAAAACAAATGAGTACTGAGCGATTGGTGATTTTTCATCAGTATAAAGAATCGTTAGTAGCACAAAGCACAGATGGTCAAACCGCCAGTTGGGGGGTGGATTCCAAAAAATCGAATAGAAATCTAAACAATTATTGGGTGGATACAGGGTTGCCTGTAACTCAAAAATATAGAAATACGAGGCCTTTTTATCAAATAAAAGATCAGCTTCTTTTCGTAGTAGACAAGGCAGGTGTGTATGAGGTACAAGGGTTAAATGGGGGCTTTGTCATGTTAAAAGATACGCCTAGAATCAATTTTGAGCGATTACTTCATAATTTGCAGCCAAGTGCAGTCATTGCCGATGCAAGTAATTATAATTATGTGAAAGAAAAGTGGAGGTCGACATGTGCACAGCAGAACATTCCGTTTTGGGATACTTCTGTATTAGGGGCCTATGTGTTTGGAGATAACTAATCTGTAGTCTTTCTCTTTCCAAATTTCCACATAAGTACACCGCTAGAGAGAAACATTAAAAGTGAATATACTGCGGCGGGAATGCTCATTTCTGTTTGCTGAAGAATAGAGGTTGCAATTACAATGGCGAGTGTTCCGTTTTGAATTCCGCTTTCAATGGTGATGGAAATTGATTGCTTTGTTGGTAATTTAAATAGTTTGGAACTGAAATAGCCTAAAGCCATAGTGGATAAATTTAAAACTAAGGTCACCAATCCAACTTGTTTTAAATAGGAAATAATGGAGTGTTTGTTCGCTAAGATAATACCGAGTAACACAGCAACAAATATGACGGTGGATGCAATTTTCATAGGGGATTCTAGTTTTTTTGCGAAATTAGGAAAGTAGCGATTAATAAGCATTCCTATACTTACGGGGATTATTGTAATGCCCATTATCTGAATAATAGTATTTAGAATTGGTAATTCAATATGAGTATCCGTGTTGGCTGTAAAAGAGCTCAATGCATAAGAGATTATCACGGGTATGGTAAATACAGTTAAAAGGCTTGTGATAGCTGTCAACGAAATGGAAAGAGCGATGTCTCCTTTGGCAACATGAGTAATTAAATTGCTTGTAGGTCCACCTGGACATGCAGCAATAATCATAAGTCCTACTGCCATAGTTGGGGTAAGGTTGAAAAGTATCGCCAAAATAAAGCCTACTATTGGTAATAAAATAAGTTGATTGGTTAAGCCAATCAGTGCAGCTTTGGGGTATTGAAACACCTTTTTAAAATTGCCAATAACCAATGTTAAACCCATTCCTAACATGATAATAGCCAATGAAACGGGGAGAATAACTGCTGTAAGTATTGAATTTTCCATGCAAGTAAGTTTTGTTTAATCGATTGTCTTCTCAAATATAGTCAAAATGAAGTAGAAGTAAGGCATGGAAATATGTGCATCTGAAACAAAAAAAACACTACTTTAAAAATGAACTTCTTTTAAAGCAGTGCTAAAAACCGAATAGAGAACTGTGTTAATGAATATGTTCAATTCTATTTTTTATCAAAACACTTGTCAGTATTGTTAGCAATTTTCCCTGATGTAGTGTATAGAACAAGTGTTTGTTGATTTAATCGTTTTCTTTAGTGTTACCGTTTTCGATAAAACCTGCATCTCTTGTGTTCTTTTGAACTGCAATGGCAGCAAATAAACTTAGAAGATAAGACATCGCATAAAACCCTTTTTCACTGCGTTCTAAATCTGCATTCCAGAGACCTATAATCAATAATAAAATAGCAGCGAGTACAGCAAACCAACTAAGTCCGTAGTACATATCGGTAACCTGTAAGCCTTCTAGTCGATCACGTACACTTTTCTGTACTGAAACTGCTGCGAAAAGACCAAATAGTATTAGTGTAAAATAATAGCCTTTTTCATTGAGTTCCATTGCTGCATTCCACAATCCAATGCAATAGGTAACACTACCTGCCAGCAAAGCAATCCATGCAGCACCAATAAATGCAGGTGTAGGCTTTTGATCGTATACTAGAGGTGTCCTTTTTTTAGAAGTTTTGCCTTCTTTTTTTGTTTCATTTCCTTGTGTTGCGTCACTTTTAAAATCGTAGTCCATAATGTTTTGTTTTTTGAATAAATAAATTGTTTTGATGTTACAAAGATGTTGAAGAAGCGCGGAGTAGCCATGGCAAGAAAACATAAAAACTTATGATATAAATGTTTCGAATGGTGAGATTAAAACTAAATTATAGTACATTTGATTAGAAAAAACTTATGATATATGCATTCGATAACCGCTATGATTGCTACTTTATCTGAAATAGATAAAAAGAAATTTTTGTCTGTGTTAAAACAAAAGAACAAAAGAAACGACACTAAGAATCGAGAATTGTTTTTATTGTTAGATGGTGCCGAGTCAACAAAAAATATCGATGTAAAGTTGTATGGAAGACCTGAGAAAGGAGCATACCATGCCTTGAGTAAACGTCTTTCTGATGCATTGGTAGATTTTATAGCAACTAAGAACTTTGAAGGTCAAGCCTCTGAAGATTTAGAAACTATGAAATACCTGTTGGCTGGACGCGTTTTTTTTGAACATCAGCAGGTAAAACTGGGGTTTAAAATGCTAGCGAAAGCGGAACGAAAAGCTAAGAAGTTTTATCTGTACAGTATATTGAATGAAATCTATTATACTCAGATATCCAATGCACATCTCGACCCGGTTATTGATGTACAAACTATAATAAGTGCATTTAAAGAGAATAAAGCTTTAATCCATAAGGAAGAAAACCTAAATCTATTTTATGCCTCAATACAAGAAGAGTTAACAAAAAGCCACGAACGAGCATCTGATGTTATTCAAAGGAATTTGGAGCAATTTCAAATAAGTATTGGTGACCAATTAACCTACAATTCACTTTATAGGATTGTGAAGATATGTAATCGAGTGGCACATGCTACACGTGATTATTTTGCAATATATGAGTTTGTCGAAACGGCGTGCAGGGAAATTGAGGGTTACGATTTAGTAAAAGACAGACACCTTAATGCGCATATTCAAATCCTGTATTATTTGGCGAATTTCAACTTTAGAATAAAAAAATTTACTACAGCCAAGAGTTACCTCGAAGAGATGAACAAGGCTATGCAATTACAGGATAGGAGGTATTATAAAGTGTTTTTTCCACAATACCTGTTGCTCAAAAACTTAGGCTTTATTTATACGAACGAACTTCAAGAAGCAATTGAAAGCCTTGATAATTGCAATTTTGATTTTTATAGTAAAGAGCCTGGTTTTTGGTTAGATTTAAAATTGACTCAGGTAGTTGCGCTATTTTTACATTCTGACTTTAAGGCTGCTTTTCATTTGTATAAAGGTTTTTATCGTTCCGATGTGTGGTATGCAAAAAAGAATGGGCATTTGTGGGTGATACAGAAAAATCTTTTGGAATTGATGTTGTTGGTTGAGTTAGATTATATGGATTTACTAGAGTCCAGATTGCAAAGTTTCCGTAAAAAACACAAAGAGCATATTGAAAAGCATGGAGCCACACGCGTATTGGATTTTGTAAAGTTGATCAGTATTGTGTATTTCAAAACGATTGATGTGACGACAGAAGGCTTTCAGAAGGAAATGACCAAACTGCTAAAAATAAAACCAAAGGAAGAAGATGTTTTTGTAATAGGCTTTTATGCTTGGATACAATCTAAAGTAAGGGATACTAGCCTTTATCCAACATTTTTAGAGGTGCTAGAAGAGCTGTGATGAAGGTTGTAAGAAAAATGAAAAAACGATTAAAAAAACCACCTCCAATAGAAGTGGTTAGGTAGTATATGTGTGTTTACTTATTGTTTGTCAAAAATAGAAATCACATTAAAAGTAATATCGCTATACGATAACTCCTGTTTAATTTTGATTTGCACTTAAAAACTTTCCACTTTGTTGCACGATAAAATCGGTGTCTGGAATTTCTTCGATGATAAAATTCTCACTTCCTCCATCGATTCCTGTAATACGTAAATTCTCGTTAAGATTCATAAAACAAGACTGGCTAAAATATTCTTGAAAAGTCCAAGAAGAATTCGAATTGTTTGTAGGTGGAATCACAATGTTTTCAGCAGGATCACAATCACCTGATGGAGCCCAATTATTAGGGTTTGGAGTAATTGTTTTTTGGCTGAGTACCCAGGTACCTGTCAAATCTGCTTGAGTTCCTTGAAAATCATCTTCGAAAGAACATGAAATAAATAAAGTAATACTAAAAAGCAATGCAATGAATTTTTTCATAACCATGTATAGTTTTATGAGTGTAATTATTAATTTGAGCTATAGGGTATAGGGGCGTTTAGCTTCAATTTAGAGCTCCTATCCAGCACAAAGATAGCGAAATTGGTTGGTGATGAACTATAGATTTAAAATTACAGTTCCATAGAGTGATATACATTTTGTACATCATCATCTTCTTCAAGTTTTTCCAAGAGCTTTTCTACATCGGCTTGTTGGGTTTCATTTAACTTTTTAGTAGAAGTAGGAATACGTTCAAATCCAGACGATAATATCTCTAAATTATTTTCTTCAAGATACCCTTGAATGGCTCCAAATTGTTCGAAAGGGCCGTAGATTAAAATTCCGTCTTCATCTTGGAAAACTTCCTCAACATCAAAATCCATAAGTTCTAGTTCCAGTTCTTCGAGGTCAATCTCAAGACCTTCAGATTTGATTCTAAAGTTACACGTATGGTCGAACATAAAAATAACAGAACCAGAAGTTCCAAAAGTACCATCACATTTGTTAAAGGCCGCACGTACATTAGCAACCGTTCGGTTGTTGTTGTCAGTAGCGGTTTCACAAACAATGGCAATTCCATGAGGGGCATAACCTTCAAACAATACCTCTTTATAATTGGCAGTATCTTTGTCAGTTGCTTTTTTTATCGCACGCTCTACATTGTCCTTCGGCATGTTTGCAGCCTTGGCGTTTTGCATTACCGCTCGCAATCTTGAGTTAGAATCAGGGTTTGGTCCTCCTTCTTTTACAGCCATTACAATGTCTTTACCAATACGTGTAAAGGTTTTGGCCATGGCCGACCATCTTTTCATTTTTCTAGCCTTTCTAAACTCAAATGCTCTTCCCATTTCTATTTTCTTTTTTAATGCAGGGTTAATAGTGCAACAAATGTATTGAATACACATCGATTTTACAATTTTTTTTCATGGAGTTGGGGTGATAACTACATTGCGTAAAAAAGCCAACTACACATAGGTGAATATATAGTTGCCCCTAGTATTTTTGGATTACTTATTGCAAAAGAGCAAAAGTTTGTTTCGCAATTTCGATTTCTTCGTTGGTAGGGACGATTACTATTTTTACCGCAGCGCCTTCCTTTTGAATTATTCGTATTTCTTTAGAGCGGGTAGTATTCTTATCAGGGTCAATTTCAATACCCAATCCATCCATGTTTTTACAAGACATAGCACGCATAACGCTTGAGTTTTCACCAATTCCCGCAGTAAACACAATGGCATCTACACCATTTAAAACAGCAATATACGAGCCGATGTATTTTTTTATGCGGGCTGCAGTTAATTCAAGAGCATTGCTGCAATCCGTATTCCCATGCTGTGCCTGAGATTGGATCTCTCTAAGATCGGAGTATCCAGTGAGTCCTTGTAAACCGGATTCTTTCTGTAATACATGGTTTACCTCTTCAGCAGTCATGTTTAGTTTTTGTATCATATAAAAAATTACAGATTGATCTATGTCACCCGCACGAGTTCCCATAACAAGTCCATTGGCGGGTCCCATACCTAATGAAGTTTGAATACATTTTCCTTCTTTAATAGCTGCCATGCTACAACCATTTCCTAAATGAATGGTGATGATTTTTTGTGATTTTTCACCCAGGTATTCAATTGCTTTTTCAGAAACGTATTTATGACTAGTGCCGTGGAAACCGTAGGCTCTAATTTTAGATTCTTCTAAATATTTCTTCGGGATAGCATACTGATATGCTTCTTGAGGCATGGTTTGATGAAAAGCAGTGTCGAAAACTGCAGCTTGAGTTGCTTTTTTGAAAATGGTTTCTGCAATTTCAATACCTGTTAGATTTGCAGGATTGTGCAAAGGTGCCAAATCGAACAACTCGCGAATATTGTCTTTTACGGTTTTGGTTATGCGTACTGTCTGCGTGAATTTGCTACCACCATGAACTACGCGGTGTCCAACGGCGTCAATAGCGTCAACACTGGTCACAACTCCAATAATTGGATCCATCAGGGTAGAAGCTACCTTTCTCAATCCGTCTTCGTGACTTTTGATAGGAAGTATTTCTTTGTGTTTTTCTGTTCCTTTTTCGTGATTGAAAATGGCATCATCCATACCAATACGTTCTACCAAACCAACACACTTCACGTTTTTTGATGGCATCTCGATCAATTGGTATTTAATAGAAGAAGAACCGGCGTTTAATACTAATACATTCATACTTATTTCTGATTTGCTTGGATTGCGGTGAGTAAAACAGTGTTAAAAATATCGTCGATAGTACAGCCTCTACTCAAATCGTTTACGGGTTTATTCAAGCCTTGTAACATTGGGCCTATAGCCAAAGCACCTGTTTCTCGTTGGATAGCTTTATAGGTGTTGTTTCCTGTGTTTAAATCTGGGAAGATCAATACGGAAGCTTGACCTGCGACTTTGGAATCTGGCATTTTGGTTCTTGCCACATTCATGTCTACCGCGGCATCATATTGAATAGGGCCTTCAATCTTGAGATTTGGAAGTCTTTCAGCAACTATTTCTGTCGCCTTTCTTACCTTTTCAACTTCTTCTCCTTTGCCAGAACTTCCAGAAGAGTAGGAGAGCATCGCTATTTTGGCTTCTATACCAAAGGCTTCTGAAGATTCAGCGGAACTGATGGCAATTTCGGCCAATTGTTCTGCGTTTGGATTCGGGTTTACAGCACAATCTCCCATCACAGAGACACGGTCAGGTAAACACATAAAGAATACAGAAGAAACCACAGAAACACCGGGTTTGGTTTTAATCAATTGCAAAGAAGGTTTAATAGTGTGTTGTGTTGTATGTGCTGCACCGGAAACCATCCCGTCTGCCAGCCCTTTCATCACCATTATGGTACCGTAGTACGACACGTCTTTTACCAAATCTTTTGCTATTGTTTTAGTCATTCCTTTGTGTTTTCTAGCGGCTACCAAAGTTTCTGCAAAATCTTTGTTATGTATAGAGTCTTCTGGGTTTAGAATATTTATTTTATCCAAATCTATTTGAATTCCCAACTGATCGCATTTAAGTTGAATCGCAAACTTATCTCCTAAAATAGTAAGGTCTACGATGTCTAATAATTGCAGACGCGCTGCTGCTTGGATGATTCGTTCATCATTTCCTTCAGGCAGAACAATATGCTTTCTGTTTTGTTTGGCACGTTGCATAATGCTGTATTGAAACATATTTGGCGTAATTCTATCAGAATTATAACTTGCTAATTTGTTCGTTATCGATTCAGCATTTACATACGAGTCGAAAGTATCTAAAGCCAGAAGGATTTTTTTAGTATTCGTTGCATAAATTTTTGATTTCACCGCTCCAATTTTATTGGTAATACCAAAAGTTCCTCCCTCAACGGATATAATAGGGATGGTAGATTGAACACCTTCGATCAATTTTAAGATAGAATCTTCTGGTAGGAGTCCTCCTGTTAGAATTACGCCAGCTATTTTAGGGTAGTTAGATGAAGCATTTGCCTGCAGTACACCCAAAATGATATCTGCCCTATCTCCTGGAGTAACCACTAAGGCATTTTCTTTAATACGTGTTAAGTAGTTTCTAAGTTGCATGGCACCTGTACCAAAACTTCCTATGGTATTATCGATAAACTGTTCTCCAAAAATAACTTTCCCTTGTAAGGCTTCAGAAACCTCCTTTACTGTAGGGTTTTCTAAATACAAATTTTCAGGTATTACATCGATTTGAAGATGGTTTGGGATTACTTTTTGTAATTCCTTTAAAACGGTATCTGATGCATCTTGGGGTACCTTATTTGCGATCATTCCAATCACATCCACTTCCTTATTTTTAAAGGCTTTGTAGGTGATTTGCATGCTGTGAACAAATTCATCAATTGATTTTTTCTTTCCAGACCCTACAATTAAGGACGGTATTCCAAGGTTTTTTGCAATGGCTAAGTTCAAATCTAGCTCGTGTATACTGCCATCTTCAGAAAAATCAGAACCTTCCACTAGAACATAATCAAATCGATCTTCTAGCTTTTTATACTTATCGATAACGGTTTGAATTACCTCGTCTGTTTTTCCTTTGCTAAGGAGTTCTACAACTTCACTTTGTTTATAGGCATAGCATTCCGACATTTTTAAGTCGAGGTTGAAAAAGTTGATCGCAGTTTTGGTGTGGTTGTCGAAATGTCCGTGTTCCGTTTCATTAATCACGGGTCTAAAATACCCAACTTTGGTAGATCGTGTTAGCATCATACGCAAAAATCCTAAGGAAACTAGAGATTTTCCACTGTGCGATTCAATAGTAGCAATATAAATAGCTTTACTCATGTTCTAAAGTGTTTAATAATTCAAAATAGCAATATACTTGAGTTCAAAAGTACTACCGACATTACAAATCGAACATGATTCTTATCATGCTTTTATTCGAATTATCCCGTTTTAAAAAGAGTAAAAAAGCTTTTGTAAAATTGCTTAACCTGTCTATACAAATGAACAGTAACCAAAATACAAAAAAAAGGCCAATAAAAAATAATTGGCCTCTTAGTTATTTCGTTGTTAGGTTTGAATGACCCCCAAGTTAAATTGTTTGTCAATGGGCGCCTGATTTGCGATTGATATCCCTGTGCTAATCCATTTACGTGTGTCTAATGGATTGATAACGCCATCTGTCCACAACCTTGCTGCGGCGTAATAGGGAGAAGTTTGTTCGTTGTATTTGTCTTCGATAGATTTTAAAATTTCTTGCTCGCGTTCAGCTGTAATAATCTCTCCCTTTTTCTTTAGTGCAGCTGTTTCTATCTGTAGCAATACTTTGGCGGCCTGTGTTCCTCCCATTACTGCGAGTTTGGCACTAGGCCAAGCACAGATAAGTCTAGGGTCATATGCTTTTCCACACATTGCGTAATTTCCTGCGCCATAAGAGTTTCCTACCACGACAGTAAACTTAGGAACAACAGAGTTGCTTACAGCATTTACCATTTTGGCACCGTCTTTAATGATACCTCCGTGTTCTGATTTACTCCCCACCATAAAGCCAGTAACATCTTGAAGGAAGACTAGAGGTATTTTTTTCTGATTGCAATTCGCAATAAATCGAGTCGCTTTATCCGCGCTGTCGGAGTAGATGACACCTCCAAATTGCATTTCTTTTTTAGCTGTTTTTACTACTTTTCGCTGGTTAGCAACAATACCCACGGCCCAACCATCAATACGTGCATAGCCACAGATAATTGTTTTTCCAAAGCTTTCTTTATAAGCTTCAAATTCAGAATTATCGACCAAACGCTTGATGATTTCGTTCATGTCGTATTGATCTGTTCTGAGTTTCGGAAGTATGCCAAAGATATCTTCTTCATTTTCTTTGGGAGCGGAAGGTGTACTTCTGTTAAATCCAGCTTTTTCAGAACTTCCTATTTTGTCAATGATATTTTTTATGGTGTCTAAGGCGTCTTTATCATCTTTTGATTTGTAATCGGTGACACCCGAAATTTCACAATGTGTGGTAGCGCCTCCTAAAGTTTCATTGTCTATACTTTCTCCTATAGCAGCTTTAACCAAATAACTACCTGCAAGAAAAATACTAGCCGTTTTGTCTACAATCAATGCTTCGTCACTCATGATAGGAAGGTAGGCGCCACCCGCCACGCAACTTCCCATGACCGCAGAGATTTGGGTGATTCCCATGCTACTCATTATGGCATTGTTTCTAAAAATACGTCCAAAGTGTTCTTTGTCTGGAAAAATTTCGTCCTGCAATGGTAGGTAAACACCTGCGCTGTCTACTAGGTAGATAATAGGAATTTTATTTTCCATGGCGATTTCCTGTGCGCGTAGATTTTTCTTAGCAGTAATCGGGAACCATGCACCTGCTTTTACCGATGCGTCATTTGCCACAACAATACATTGCATTCCTTTTATAGTACCAATTTTCACGACCACACCTCCTGAAGGACAACCGCCGTGTTCTTCGTACATTTTGTCACCAACAAAAGCACCTATTTCAATTGCTTGACTATCGTCATCAAGTAGGTAGTCAATGCGTTCTCTAGCCGTGAGTTTTCCTTTGGCATGGAGTTTTGCAATTTTCTTTTCGCCACCACCTTGGTATACTTTTAGAAGTTTCTTTTTAAGATCAGCAACTTGAAGTTTGTTAAAATCTTCATTTTTATTGAAATTGATATCCATTCTTAGGCTTTGTTTTGGTGGCGCTAAATTACAAAATAGTCTTGAAATTTCTGTTTTTATTTCCAAACTGTATTAGAACTAGTTATTTGTTTAATTTTCGGTTATACCTGGTTGGTAACCAAAATAGTAGTGTATAAAAAAACGTCTAAGCTTGCACTTAGACGTTTTTAGTATTTAGAACTGTTTGTCGACTATTTGAATTTGTCAGCAACAGGCTTTACAGTTTTGATAATTCTAGCTGCAATTTTGTATGGATCTCCGTTTGAAGCAGGTCTTCTGTCTTCTAACCATCCTTTCCATCCTTTTTCAACTGTGATAATTGGAATTCTAATAGAAGCTCCACGGTCAGAGATTCCAAAAGAGAAATCAGTAATCGCTGCAGTTTCGTGTAATCCAGTCAAACGTTGGTCATTGTAAGCACCATATACTTCGATATGTTCTTTAGTTACAGGTCTGAAAGCTTCACAAATTGCTTCGTAAGTTGATTGAGAACCACATGTTCTTAACACTTCGTTAGAGAAGTTAGCATGCATTCCAGAACCATTCCAGTCTCCTTTGATTGGTTTTGGGTGGTATTCAATGTACCATCCGAATTTTTCTGTCAAACGATCCAATAAGTATCTAGCGATCCAAATTTCATCACCTGCTTTTTTAGCTCCTTTTGCAAACAATTGGAATTCCCATTGACCAGAAGCAACCTCTTGGTTGATTCCTTCAAAGTTCAATCCAGCTTCGATACATAAATCAGCGTGCTCCTCTACGAAATCACGTCCAAAAGTATTCTTTCCACCTACTGAACAGTAGTACATTCCTTGAGGTCCAGGGTATCCACCAATTGGGAAACCTAATGGCAATTGAGTTTCTCTATCCATGATAAAGTACTCTTGCTCAAAACCAAACCAGAAATCGTTGTCATCATCATCGATAGTTGCTCTACCGTTAGATTCATGTGCAGTTCCGTCAGCGTTCATTACCTCAGTCATTACTAAATATCCATTTTCACGTGCTGGATCTGGGTAAATTGCTACAGGTACTAACAAACAATCTGAAGCTCCACCAGAAGCTTGCTCTGTTGAAGATCCGTCGAAAGACCAGTTTCCAATTTCTTCTAAAGTTCCTTGGAAATTATCATGAATTTCAACTTTAGTTTTACTTCTTAGGTTTTGAGTCGGCTTGTAACCGTCTAACCAGATGTACTCTAATTTAATTTTAGCCATAATGTATAAATATGATGTTTAATAAGATTCTATGAAAAATTATCGGACAAATATAGTACATATTTTGTTATTGAAATCAAATAATTACGTAAAAATACGTAGTTTTGTTTCTTTTTTAAGATTAGATAATATTTAAATAGTAATATTTAGAATCTTGTAATTTTGTGTTTTTATTATTGTCAATTACGCAAATAACTACCTAGTTAAAAGTTTTAGTATTTTAGAGGATATTCCATTCAAATAAGTAACTTTGCATTTTTCAAATTCAAACTTTCATCAATGAGTTCAGAAGTAAGTAAAAGATATAGTCAACGTGGTGTTTCTGCATCGAAAGAAGACGTGCATAACGCAATTAAGAATGTTGACAAAGGTTTATTTCCACAAGCATTTTGTAAAATTGTTCCTGATCATCTCACAGGAGATGAGGAATATTGTTTGATTATGCATGCAGATGGAGCCGGGACTAAGTCCTCTTTAGCATATATGTACTGGAAAGAAACAGGGGATATTTCGGTTTGGAAAGGTATTGCCCAAGATGCTTTAATCATGAATATTGATGATTTGTTGTGTGTAGGAGCTACTGATAATATCATGCTCTCGTCAACCATTGGAAGAAATAAAAACTTAATTCCTGGTGAAGTGCTTTCAGCGATCATTAATGGAACTGAAGAATTATTACAAGATTTAAAAGAATTTGGTGTTGAAATTCATTCTACAGGTGGTGAAACTGCAGATGTTGGTGATTTGGTAAGGACAATTATTGTTGACTCTACAGTTACAGCGAGAATGAAACGGAAAGATGTGGTGAACAATGCCAATATTAAACCTGGAGATGTGATTGTAGGTCTGGAGTCTTTCGGACAAGCATCCTATGAAAAGTCATACAATGGAGGTATGGGAAGTAATGGACTTACTTCGGCTCGACATGACGTTTTCGATAAATACTTAGCTGCGAAATATCCGGAAAGTTTTGACGCGGCAGTACCAGAAGATTTGGTGTATTCTGGAAATGTAAAATTGACAGATGCTGTTAAAAACGCACCTATTGATGCCGGACAATTAGTATTGTCTCCAACAAGAACCTATGCACCTATTATTAAAGAAATACTTTCTAAATATACAGCAGAAGAAATTCATGGGATGGTACATTGTAGTGGAGGTGCGCAAACCAAAATTTTGCATTTTGTAAAGGATTTACATGTAATTAAAGACAATATGTTTGATGTGCCACCATTGTTTCAGTTGATTCAAGAGCAGTCTAAGACCGATTGGAAAGAAATGTACCAAGTGTTCAATATGGGGCATCGTATGGAAATTTATGTTCCTGCTGAATTGGCAGAAGACATCATTAAAATTTCGCAAAACTACAATGTAAATGCGCAAATTGTAGGTCGTGTAGAGGCTGCTGAAACAAATAAATTAACTATCAAGAGCGAATACGGGGTATTTGAGTATTAGATATATGAAATAGTTATATGAGGCCAGCTTGTTGCTGGTCTTTTTGTATCTGAAAAATTCCGTTTAAAAATTGTAAATTTGCAATCCAAGAAAAGAAACATCCATGTTAGATAAGATAAGAGTATTTAAGCAACGTTTTGATGAAGTGTCTGATTTGATCATTCAGCCAGATATTATTATGGATCAAAAACGTTATGTAAAGCTTAATAAAGAATACAAAGACCTAGGTCAGATTGTAGATAAAGCCAAGGAATACGAAACGATTTTAACCAATAGTGAAGAAGCAAAAGAAATCATTGCAGATGGTTCTGATGCTGAAATGGTAGAAATGGCGAAGATGGAACTTGAAGAGTGTAATCTGCAAATTCCAAAACTCGAAGAAGAATTAAAATTTATGCTGATTCCTAAAGATCCGGAAGATGCTAAGAATGTGATTGTCGAAATTCGTGCGGGAACAGGAGGAGATGAAGCAAGTATTTTTGCTGGAGATTTGTATAGAATGTATACCAAGTACGCTTCGGATAGAGGCTGGAAAACTGAAGTTGAAAATTCAAACGAAGGAACTTCAGGTGGTTTTAAAGAAATTATCTTTAGTGTTAATGGCGCAGATGTTTATGGAGATATGAAATTTGAATCGGGTGTACATCGTGTGCAGCGTGTTCCACAAACCGAAACACAAGGACGTGTGCATACAAGTGCAGCGACTGTTATTGTTTTGCCAGAAGCAGAAGAGTTTGATGTGCAATTAGATATGAGTGAAGTCCGTATTGAACGTACCACATCTACGGGGCCAGGAGGGCAGTCTGTAAACACCACCTATTCGGCAATTAAATTGCATCATGAGCCTACAGGAATGATTGTAAGCTGTCAAGATCAAAAATCATCTCATAAAAACTTAGAGAAAGCGATTAAAGTACTACGTACACGTTTGTATGAAATGGAGTTGGCTAAAAAATTAGCAGCAGATTCAGCAAAGAGAAAGAGTATGGTTTCAAGTGGAGATAGATCCGCAAAGATTAGAACGTATAACTATCCACAAGGACGTGTTACGGAACATAGAATTGGTCTGACTTTGTACGATTTGTCAAATGTGATCAATGGAGATATTCATAAGATTGTAGAAGGTCTTAAATTAGCGGAAAATACAGAGCGTTTAAAAGAGTTAGGGGAAGCACTTTAGGTAGCGCTTGCCTGTAAGTATAATGAAGTTGCATTCTTTTTAAGGATGCAACTTTTTTTTGGTCAAAAAAAACGGTTGAGTCCTCATTTTATAATGAGAAATCTCAACCGAACTTATTAGCCACTTAATAATAGTCAAATATACTTTAGCCATAATTTCTGTGCAATACTGGTTTTTAGTGAAATTTTGAACTCCCTAATTATAGTGAGGCTCTAAGGAATGAACTTCAAATTTATTGGTTCCTAAAAATAAAATAGGTACTTTGTTTTGCATAGTACTATGTAATTTGTATGTTTGCATCACAAAACATAAAGTAGACATTATGAATCTCCCCAAATTACTTCAGCTTATAATATTGTTATCAACCTTTCAGTTATTTTCAAATATTGATGTTCCTGTTCGTAAGGGAAGTATAGTAGGTGAAGTTATGGATCTTCAAACACAACTGCCATTGCCCTATGTGAGTATTGTTGTTAAGAGTACAGAAGGAACAGTCGTTGACGGGACTGTAACAGACGAAGCAGGGAAATTTGAGGTCGAAAAAATAGAGGAGGGTGATTATATATTGGAGGTAAGCTATATTGGTTATGTAAATTTATCGAAAAAAATAAGTATTACTTCATCGGCTTTAAAAGTAAATGTGGGTACATTGTATATGGAGGAAGATACAGCAGCGCTAGAGGAAGTAGAGGTGATTGCTGAGCGTTCAACGGTGGAACAGAAAATTGATAGAAAAATAATCAATGTGGGAAAAGATCTAACTTCCGTAGGAGCCACTGCTTCTGAATTGTTAAATAATGTGCAATCGGTATCGGTAGACAGTCAATCGGGAAATATAAGTCTCCGTGGAAATGAAAATGTACGGGTGTTGGTCGATGGAAAACCAAGTAATATACCAAGTGCTCAATTGTTAAAACAATTGCCTTCTACGTCTATAAAAAGTGTGGAATTGATTACCAATCCATCAGCAAAATACAATCCAGAAGGTATGAGTGGTATCATAAATATAGTGTTGCATAAAAATGCAAACCTAGGCTTTAATGGTTCATTGAATACCGGGGTAACTCAAGGTTTAAATACACGTTATAATTCGTCATTGAATATGAATTTTAGAACAGGTAAGGTGAACTTTTTCGGGAATTATGGATACAATGATGGAAAGTCTAATAATTATGGTTTTGTAGAGCGAGATGATCAAAGTTTGTATCAAGATTTTAATACCGATGATTATCCGAATTCACATATACTTAAGGTAGGAGCAGATATTTATATTAATGACAAGAATACCATTTCCTTCTTTACAACTCTTAACAAGGCTTCAAATCTCACCTATTCTTCTACAATTATCACAGGAGATTTTGAATCAAACAGTCCTGTTGAAACAGATAGGGAAAATGAAACTCGGACCTATGATGTGAATTATACTTATGATTTTGATAAGGAAGGTGAAAAAATTGAATTTGAAGCGAATATCTCTGATTATGATAAATCAGAATACGCGCAATTTCAAGAATTGGTAAAACCTTACGACTATACGCAAAATTACAACGACCAAATAAATGACGATAAAAACACCGATTTGTATAATATTGACTATACCAATCCTTTATTTGAAACCGCAAAATTAGAATTAGGACTGGAGGCACGTTTTAATGATACCAAAAACAGTAGAGAAACCACTCAGCATAATTTTGTGTACGACTCGGAAGGTAATTTAATTCCTGAAAATGTTGAATATGAAGGTACAATATATCCTTGGTATGAAACAAGTGAGGTTGGGAATTCTTCCTTTACTTACGATCGAGCTATTTATTCAACTTATGTAAACTACCAACAACAGTTTGAAAAGTTGACCATGCAAATTGGAGCACGTCTCGAACAATATGAAGTGGATGGTAGTTTTCAAACAGTCAGTGAGTCTGCGCTTTATGAAGATGACATCTTTACCGTCTATCCCTCTGCGTTTTTCACGTACAAAGCTAGTGAGGTGAATCAATACCAGGTAAGTTACAGTAGACGTGTAGACCGACCGTCAATCCAGCAAGTAAATCCAATTCGTGAATGGAGTACACCTCTAATAACTTCGATAGGAAATCCTGAGCTAAGGCCTCAGTTTACCAATTCCTTTGAATTCAACTATACACGTCAGTATGCCAAGGGTATGGTTTCTTTTGGTGCCTTTTATAGAGTCGTAAAAGACAATATCACTAGGGTGTTAAACGTAGATGAGTTCGACGAAGAGAAATTAGAACTTACCTATATGAATGGAGATACAAACAATCGATATGGGTTCGAGCTTTCGAGTAGTCATGCTTTTGCTCCGTGGTGGCGAGCCAACTCTAGTATTGATCTCTATGCGCAAACCCAAAGTGGAATTGCTAATGGTGAAGAGATAGAAGTAGAAAACAATATTTTTAATGCACGAATTATGAACAGTTTTACGGCTACTAAAAAACTGCGTTTTCAACTTTTTGGTATGTATAGGGGAGGAGGTAGGTCCTTACAATTTGATGTAGACCCAATGTGGATGGTGAATGCTGGTGCTAGCTTAACTGTCTTTAATGGACAAGGAACCTTGACTTTTAATGTAAACGATATTTTTCAAGGGATGAAGTTTAAGTTCGATTCCGAAATTCCTATTCCACAACACGGACAGTTCAATTGGGAATCGAGAACCGCTTATTTAGGATTTATGTATAATTTTGGTTCGGGTAAAAATCGAGCACGTGCTAGAAAAAGACGCGATAATAATGAGAGTAGTGGGTCTGGAGGTTTTTTATAAGAATAGGATGAAACTCTCAGGGAATTAATTTAATTCTAAGCAAGGCAGCAAGCACCGACCGGGTAGAAAATCTGCCGCTTCAAAAAAGAAAAAGAAACGCTGGTATTAGGAGTTTCAAGTTTCTGGTTTCTGGTTTTTGGTTGCTGGTTTTTGGTAGCTGGTTTCTGGTTTCTGGTTTCTGGTTTCTGGTTTTTGGTAGCTGGTAGCTGGTTTTTGGTTCCAAGTCTTTGTCAGTATCAGCGTCAGCGTCAGCGTCAGCGTCAGCGTCAGCGTCAGCGTCAGCGTCAGCGTCAGCGTCAGCGTCAGCGTCAGCGTCAGCGTCA